>Ga0255217_1000001_pt1 | contig 282572 bp, 277 predicted proteins | sample Miss_Atlam_RepB__FD_183046 | JGI IMG/M metagenome (GOLD analysis project Ga0255217, IMG submission 183046) | Freshwater microbial communities from Mississippi River, Louisiana, United States - Miss_Atlam_RepB_8d | ecosystem: Environmental > Aquatic > Freshwater > River | place: USA: Louisiana...
TAATGAGGTCTCTGAGAGGAAGTAATGGTAGTTGTTGTGTGTCAGCTTGGTTATTAGCCATAAGTAACTCCTTCCTTGAATCATCGACAATGGATTTTGTCGATACGAAATTGGGTATGTGACTCAATTTCAGCTCCGCTCGGTTAATCTTTCCTTAACTAATCCGACGGCCTTAACTTATTTTAAGTCCTTCTTTAAATATGGCAAAGTCTTTTTCATGATTTGTCGAATAAACAGGGTCTAGATTTTGCCAATTTTGTGTCACAAATGTATCAGAACTAGACAGCTTGGTTATTAAATCGAATACATTCGTTTATACACAGTCCTGTTTTTTGCTAGGTATTGCTGAATCAGGTGGTACGTGATGGTGAGATTTTTTTTAAAAACGGTGTTGTTTTTGGGACTTGTTTCTTCGCATGCAATGGGGGCTCGTTTAGTCAGCTATTGCACTATGGATGATAGCAAGAATATTGATGGCAAGAATTTTAAAGACCGCATGCCCATAGCTTCGGTTTCTAAAGTCTTCACGAGTTTATTTGCAACGAGCAAATTTAAACTCGATTATAAATTTACAACCGTAGCCTATTACACTCCTGCCGCAAGCCCTGCTGGATACTATGATGTTCATATTCAGGGATCAGGCGATCCATACTTTAATCGTTATAAGATGCATATGATCATTTCTAAACTTAACGAAGCTGGTGTTAAAAATATCCGTCAACTGAGTTTCGATGAAAATGTAAAATACATTCATGATACTGATGCTTCACGTGGTTTTTTTGTACGTGCAAATGGCAAAAGAATTCTCATTAATCCTTTAATTTTAAAAGCTGATATGAGTTTTCCTTCAACTGATATCGTCAAAGCTCAACTACAAGATACACGACAAGTTATGCTGAATTACAACAATAGCTATAATCAATCTGGTAAAACAATGGTGCAAAAACCAACTTTTAAACCTGTTGTTACGACTTATATACCAGCAGATAAGTTTAAATTAGATTCGAAAAAAACCAATGCTGTATATGTTAAATCGCAAGATTTAGAAACAATCTTAAAATCTATGAATTGGAATTCGAATAACTTTGCTGCCAATAGACTTATGCAAGCTGCAGGCGGCTTAGATGAATTCACACAGTATTATGCAAAACTTGGGTTAACTGAACGTGACTTACATTTCATTAATGGCTCGGGACAAAACCACGCAGAATTTGTGAAAGATAAAGATGGCCGCGCCTACAATGAAGCCACTTGCGAAACAGTTTTACGTACTGTGCGCGCATTAAAAGCTAATTCTCGTCGTGATAAAAAAGACATTCAAGACGTTATGTCTGTTGTTGGCGTTGATACTGGAAGTACGGTCGGAGGTTCAACTTACAGCAAACCATTAACTAAAGATAAAGTCGTAGCCAAAACTGGAACCGTCGGAACAAACATCACTTTAGCTGGTACGTTCACAACACCAAAAGGGCCTCGCTATTTCATGTATAATGTAGAATTAAGTGGACCAGGTCGTCGCGTGCGTAACAAAGCTCGTTTTCAAAGCCAAGAGGAAAATCGTGCTCGAACTATGATATCAAATGAATTACAAAAATTAATTCGCCAATACGGCGCCACTGCAATTAATTACAAATCTAATAATCCTCTCAAAGATAGTTTAGAAAACTATGATGAGGACAACTACATTGCATCTCAAGGGCTATTGAAACCAGAAAATATGGAGCCACAAGGGCAATAAAGCAATTTAAGACAAGTTTTTTAGGTTTTCTAGTGATAGCATAAACTATGGCTAGAAAAACTACCGCAGTTATCAATCATTTTCATCGAATGCAAATACTACGAGCTCAAAAATATATTGAGCTCAACTTCAAAAACAACTTAAGTTTACAAAAAATTTCTAAAGAGGCTGGCTCATCAGAGTATCATTTTGCTCGTATATTTATGTCGTATACGGGTGAAACTACTTTTTCGTATATACGACGCACGCGCATTGTTCAGGCTCTTAAGAGTCTACAAAAACAAAGTACTTCAATCACAGAAGTTGGCCTTGGTGTAGGATATGAAACACCTTCTGCTTTTAATAAAGCTTTTAAAATAGTGACCACAACTAATCCTCGTTATTTTCGCAATCTTGGAAAAGAAGAACAGCAAAAAATCATTCATAGTTGTAAAAAGCCCAATTTACAAAAGGAGAAATACCCTATGAATCTAGACCTTAACTACACAATCATTGAACGTTCACAAACACATATCTTATGTGTTGAAAAAAATGGTTTATTTCAAGAAGTTGCATTGCCAGCTTGGTACGAACTCATACCCTCTGTTGATAAATATGTGAATAAAGATACTATTCAAGAATACTTAGGTTTTAGCATCATGAATAAGCTCGCAAATTCAGAAAAACAAATGCAATACTTAGCCGCCGTATCTATCAAAAATGCTGATATCTCAACGCCACAAGGATTAATTGCTAAAAAGATTCCTGGTGGCACTTACGCTAAATTCATAATGGTTGGACCAACACACTTAGTTTGGCCAGCATTTAATCTTATTTTTCAATTACTGACGAAAAAAAATATCACTCTAAGACCTGGCGCGTGTATCGAAAACTATCTGAGTAACCCTGAAATCGTACCAGAAAATGAACTGATCACCGAGTTACTCGTACCGGTTGAAATTTAAGCAATAAAAAAGGCTCTGCTATGAACAGAGCCTTTTTTATTATTAATTTATACTTTTACTTATGCTGATTCAGATTCAGATTTTTTTGCTTTTTCAGCTTTTGCTTTCATTTCTTCGTCTGAATAATAAACCATTTTAGGCTTTTGACCGTCTTGGATCACTTTATCATCGATGATCACCTCTTTAACATTAGCCATGCCAGGAATATCATACATCACATCAAGCATTGATGATTCAATAACGCCACGTAATCCGCGCGCGCCTGTTTTACGTTTTAAAGCTTCACGAGCAATTGCTTTCAAAGCTTCGTCTGTAAATTTTAAATCAACACCTTCGAATGAAAATAATTTTTGATATTGTTTTGTAACCGCATTTTTAGGGCGAGTTAAAATATCCATTAAAGCATCTTCTTTTAATGGAGCTAATGTTGCAATACATGGTAAACGACCGATAAATTCTGGAATTAATCCAAATTTTGCTAAGTCATCTGGCTCTACTTTTGTTAATAAGTCTTCAGTATTTTCAGAAGATCTTGCATTAACGTCACCGCCGATACCCATTGATTTATTCACTGTACGATTTTCAATAATTTTATCTAAACCGACAAATGCTCCACCACAAATAAATAATATATTTGTCGTATCAACTTGAATAAATTCTTGTTGCGGATGTTTACGGCCACCTTTAGGTGGTAAATTTGCAACAGTTCCCTCTAAGATTTTCAAAAGTGCTTGCTGAACGCCCTCACCGCTGACATCACGAGTGATTGATGGATTTTCTGATTTACGAGAAATTTTATCAATCTCATCGACATAGATAATTCCACGCTTAGCTTTTTCGATATCGTAATCTGCAGCTTGTAATAAATTAAGAACAACGTTTTCAACGTCTTCACCGACATAACCTGCTTCAGTTAATGTTGTCGCATCAGCCATTGCAAATGGAACATTTAAAATTCTAGCAATAGTTTGTGCAATCAAAGTTTTACCAGATCCTGTTGGACCAACGAGTAAAATATTTGATTTTTGCAATTCAACATCAGAAACTTTTTTGCCCTGCAAAGCATTGATACGCTTATAGTGATTGTGTACAGCAACAGCTATTGTTTTTTTAGCTTGCAACTGACCAATAACATAATCATCTAAAAAGGCTTTAATCTCAGCTGGTTTTGGAACTCTAAAAGCTCCTTTAACTGAGGTCTCTTTTTCTTTTTCCTCGTCAATAATATCCATGCAAAGATCGATACATTCATCACAGATATAAACGCTAGGACCTGCAATCAATTTTTTTACTTCTTTTTGCCCTTTTCCGCAGAAGGAACATCTCAGTTGTGCGTCTTTCATCTCTTATTATCCTTTATTATTTCGTTATTTTACGAGGCTCAATAATATGATCAATTAAACCAAATTCTTTAGCGATACCTGGATCCATGAAATTATCACGCTCCATAGCATGGTGAAGAGTGTTATAGTCTTTACCAGTATGTTTTTCATAAATGCGTGTTAATTTTTCTTTTGTTTTAATTAATTCTTTAGCATGAATTTCAATATCAGTGACTTGACCTGATAAGCCACCACCAGCCAATAAAGGTTGGTGAATCATGATACGTGAATTTGGCATTGAGTAACGCTTACCTTTTGTACCTGCATTAAGTAATAGTGAACCCATGCTTGCAGCCATACCTAAACAATATGTTGCCACATCACATTTAACGAACTGCATGATATCATAAATAGCCATACCAGCAGAAACGCTACCACCTGGTGAGTTGATATAAAATTGAATATCTTTTTCAGGATTATCAACTTCTAGAAATAAAAATTGAGCAATGATCGCATTAGCAACCTCATCAGTGACTTGTGACCCTAAAATCACAATGCGATCTTTTAATAAACGCGAATAAATGTCGTATGATCTTTCGCCTTTAGATGTTTGCTCAATAACATATGGTAATAGTGGCACGTGCTGCTCCTGTTCTACCCACTTTTTTTGTGGTTTTTTGATAATCAGGTTTCGGTTAATTTTTTTCTGCACTTGATTTTTTTAACTTGAGTCCAGAAAAAGACTCGACCAGTCTAGTCGAAACGCTCCGTGCTGAGAATATTCCTACAAAGAATTCTCAATTTAAGACAAAATAATTGAGCCTAAAAAGATATTAGGTTACACCATGGTATATAAATCAAAAATAGCCCCCATAATGTCAACAAGGAGATGATTATGTCGAAAGCTCAACCGAAAAAGGCTAAAGCCAACAAAGCAACTGCACCAGCAGGATTGCAAATTCACTTACATGCTAAAGACCTATCAACTTTGCAAGGTCAATCAATCGTGTTCTTTGCCAAACCAAATACAAGCAAAGACAAACCAGCAGTTATTACTGAAACTGAGTTAAACGAAATTTTTGAAGAATCTTTAGAAGATAAAATCATCACAGGTGCTGCAAACGAAGTTATTTTATTTCGCGAAGCTAACCTTAACAACTTTAGACATGTTTTAGTTGTTGGTTTAGGCGCTGATGCTAAAGTTAACCATGAATCAATCAGACAATCTGCTGCAGCTCTTTACAAAGAATTAAAATCAGCAAAATTACAAGAGGCTTTTGTTAATTTAGATGGTTTAACAAACTCTAAAAAAGACTTAGTTGAATACACTCAAGCTTTTGTTGAAGGCTTACATTTAGCTGGATATACATTTGATGAATTAAAATCAAAAAAAGATCCTAAAGCCACTGGTATCACTATTAACTTAGTTTCTAAATCTGGCAGCGAAAAAGCCATCACTCAAGCTTTTCAAGATGGTACAATCCTAGCTTCTTGCACTAACTTTGCTCGTAGACTTGGTGATTTGCCAGGTAATTTAATGACTCCAACTATTCTAGCTAACGAAACAATTAAAGCTGCTAAAGGTACTGCTTTAAAAGTTACAGCGTGGGATAAAAAACGTATTGAAAAAGAAAGAATGGGCGGATTGCTTGGCGTTGCTCAAGGTTCTGACCAAGAACCACGTTTTATCGTTATGGAATACAATGGCGGTGGCAAAGGTAAAAAACCTGTAGCATTCGTTGGTAAAGGCTTAACTTTTGATACTGGCGGTATCAGTCTTAAACCAGGTGCTAAGATGGAAGAAATGAAATACGACATGGGTGGCGGTGCTGCGGTTATCGGTACTATGCTTGCAATCGCTCAATTAAAACTAAAAGTAAATGCTATCGCTTTTGTTCCAGCAACAGAAAATATGCCAAACGGAAGTGCGACGAAACCAGGTGACGTTCACACAGCACGTAATGGTATTACATTTGAAGTTAACAACACAGATGCTGAAGGCCGCCTCATTTTATCAGATGCTTTATGTTATGCTTCTGAACAAGAGCCAGCTGCTATTATTGACGCTGCCACTTTAACAGGTGCTATGGTTGTTGCTCTAGGAAATATCCACACAGGATATTTCACTCGTAATTCTGGATTAAAAACCAAAGTAGAAAAAGCCGCTGAAACATCTGGAGAACTTGTTTGGAATATGCCTTTATGTGATTACCACGTTAAAGACATGAAAGGTACTTTTGCTGATTTATCAAATATTTCATCAGCTAATGGTGCTGGTTCTGCAACCGCAGCTGCATACCTAGAGCAATTTGTTGGCGAAGGCATCCCTTGGGCGCATTTTGACGTTGCAGGCACAGCATGGGCTTGCGGCAACCGTTTAAATTACTGCACGCCTAAAGGCGCAACAGGCGTCATGGTTCGCACATTTGTTGAAATTGCTAAACAATTTTAATTGATTTAATATTTCTTCTTACACAAGTAAAAGGGAGTTAGAAAACTAGCTCCCTTTTTTTATTCGCGTTCTCATAATGAGACAATTCCTGCTGTCGCAGTGGCACGTAATTAGCAAAATCTTTAATTAATTTCTGCCAGCAAAACTACAGGAGTTTTTATTATGTTTAAAAAAGTATTGTTATCAATTTTTGTCACTATACTCTTTTCAGTAAGCAGCGTACTCGCGCAAGGTACAGACCAATCATTAACTGATTTTCTTATTCATCAACCAAAAATCGTTATTTTAAAATCAACTTATAAAAAATTACCAATGCCTATGAGTAAAATTGACCAGCTTGTTGAAGATGGTGAAATTCTTGAGGAAAACGTCTATGCAGATTTTACTGAATTTGGTAATTTAGAAAATAATATCAAGCTTTTTAACAAACAAGCTCACTGCGTACGCAATCAAAATACTTGCTATGATTTAACCGATGAAGAAAAAGTCGCTATCCACACTTATTCAATGTATTTCTATACACAAGTTAACACTATATTGCGTGGCTATTCTGATGAAAATATAAGACTGATACAACCTTATACAAAAGCTATCACCTCTGCTTTGAATAAAACTCCAATATATTCAGGAATAGTTTATCGTATCGTTCACGATTTTCCTGGATTAAAAAACTATACACCAGGCACTATAATTACAGAAAAAGGCTACACAAGCACCTCTGCAAGCAAAGGTTTTCTTGCTGGGTATAAAAAATCTGCTCATTTATTTATAATTAAATCAAAAACAGGTCGCGATATTCATCAACTCACGGCAGAAGATGAATCTGAAGTACTGTTCGAGAAGAATACGAAATTTCGTATTCTTTCTAGAACTAAAACAAATGGACTATTTACCATCGAAATGGAAGAAATTTAAAACTCTAAAACAACAGGCTCTTGGTGTGATGAAATCTTAGTGTCAAACGTAACCACTTTATCTGAGCCTTTTTCTGATTTAAAAATGACTGCTTTTAAGATCCAAGTTTTTGGCCATTCATCTGCAGCACCTTTAAAAATAAAACGCGAATGTAGACTGTCGAAGTTGAGTTCAAAATTGCCTGGCTTTTGCTTAATAATTTTCTCAATCGGAATTTCAATTGATGCCATTTCCGCTGGATCTTGTGCAGGTAAACAATCAGCCACAACTGTCATTTCTGGAGGTTGTCCGGCTACAGATACCCCATCAGCAAAAAATTGAATCTGAACTTCTTTGTATTGTTTGCAGACATGAGAAGATAGGTTTTTAAATCTTAAAAATTTTTGACCATTTTCAAGTGATTGAACTTGAATTTTAGAAGACAACTCATCTTTGAGTTGATTTGGATCAAAGTTTTTTATTTGATAAATTTTTTGTGATACTGCGGCTGGATCACGACCGATAAAACGCTCTTCGATATAACCATAAAATAAAGAATATCCAAACGCGAATGTTAAAACAAAAAAGAAAACGGCCTTAAATTTTGATTTGTACTCATTCATGTTTATAAATATATCATATACTGCCACAAGCTGCTTTTATGTATCCCTTAAACTGGACATTCATCTGTTGCGCTTCTAGACCTATAGCGAGCAAGCCAAGCTTTGCGGACCAACCATAGACATTTTCTTTTGGGCATTTTTCACGATCATCTTGCAAATCAGTTACACATAATTTTTTATAAACAGCACCTGGTGAGTTCAAACTTTCTGTTGAAGACTTCTCTGAATGAGTTCGCAAAAAACCGCCAGCAAGCTCACAGCCAACCATATAAATAACAGGCTCTGCTGAAGCACCTTCAGCCGTTACAACAGATGGAATACCCTCTTGTATGATAACTTCTTCAACTTCGCGACCACCTTTGGCGGCTTTCATTTTTTTTCTAGATTTATATGTCCACTCTTTAACTTCGTCGCCAGAGTTAACTTTAACAACGGCTAATCCGTATGTGCCTGCGTTATTTTTAACAAAACAGAATGGCTTTTGTGATATGCCTTTTTCTAAGTATGTTTTCTGCAAATGAGCTAAAAATGAATCAACTGCAGCAGCCAATTGATCACGGCTTTCGTCACTGTTAATATCAAAATTTGCAAATAATTCTGTTTCAACGCGCATTAAAAACGGATCGATCTTGGCCACTTTAGAAAACTCATCAACAAGTTTGTTATAATTTTCAAAATAGCGCGATTTTTTTCTTTGATACCAACCTAATTCACGCGGTGGATTTAAGGGTAATTCCAGCTGTTGTCCCCAATCACTTAGCGCTAATGAAAAATCATTATTACTCATAACAATATCCGGTGCAAATTCTTTAAAAGATGGCGATTGAACATAGCCACTATGCACTTTAACTGTTTTACCTGTAACACTTGTTAAGTTCAGCGGCTCTGTTAGGTTTTGCGGAAATGCGACTTGAACTTTAAAGCCACCATTCACTAACATTTCTGTGATCGAAGCAACATTTTCTAAGTAAAATGGATTATTGGTGTGCTCTTCGGTAATGAGCATAATTTTTTTCACATTTAATCCATAGTGAACATGAATATATTTTTTAAATAGTTCGGCAGCAGTTTCTTTATCTGTTGGGCAAATATTGTTAAATCCAGCTGGGTAAATATTAGCATCAACGTTAGTGACTTTATATCCTGAGTCTCTGATGTCATAGCTTGAATAGATGGGATATTCTAGCAGCGATGTTTTGGATTTAAACCACTGACTAATTGGATCGATTTGACAACACACGCTTTCGTGTATGTTATGCTGTGCTTTGCTATTGATGATCATATATCCACTGCTCTACTTTATTTTGGTAATGCGTTAACTTTATTTCCAGCCCGGCCGTATGCACTGATCCAGAAGTGTTATCTTCAAGATGAAGACTTTTTCCTTTTTGTAAAGACTCATACAGCAAATAACTTATACTTTTCTTAAATTTGACATCTAATTGATCATTTTTTAAAAATTCCATAAAAAAATCATATCTCGATAAAAGTAAATCTTGGGCGCGTTCTGCGGTTTCAGGATCTCTCTCTATGACATAAAATATTTGCATTTGGAAATCTTGTAAAAATTTAATTTCTTCTAAACAATACATCTGACAGTTAAAGTTTAGAGGCACTCTTAAATTGCTTAAGAGCTCATTTCCGTCATAAATTTCTGCCGTTGTAATTTTTGAAATTTCACTTTTTAAACTATCAATACCCTGCTTGTTTTGAACTTTATAATAATTTTTCAAAAGCAATGACCTGATTACATAATTGTCTTTTTTAGACTTTGAAGTGTTTAAAAACTCTTGTGCATTTAAAATAGCTTTTTCAGGTTGAGATAGCTGATCATAAACTATTGTAGCAAAAAACTTATATCTGTTATTTTCATTCAATGCTTGAACGGATGTGCGCGCTAGTATTTTTTCAGCATTGTCATAATTTGACATTTGCACACTATTCTCAATTTGTTCTAAATCAGACAGATTAATATTTTTTGCAGAATTGCTAGGGCTTTGAAAATTTCTTTCAATACTTACACAGTTACTGAGTATCAAACCAACTAACATGATCAAAAATATCTTTAAGTCCCTGAACATGTACATCATTCTGACTGAGTTCATACGATTTGTACACTTGTAGATGAGACCCAAACTTAGATCTTGATTTTAGCAGTTCTGCCTCTAAGGCTTTTAAATAATTCAAATATTCAAAAACTAGACCTGCGTTTTGAGCTGGGGCAATAGTTGTTATGGTCGGAGTTCGATTAATCACTATAGATGTTAAATTATAGCCTTGTTTGATAATTTCCTGACTTAATTTTTGCGCTTCAAAAATGCGTGAGGAGTCTAACGATGTTACCAAAACAAATTCTGTTTTTTTAGATACCAGCAATCTATGACAATCCCATACTTGGCGCTCTAAAGGAGTTTGCCATTTTTGTACGGCAATAAAAAACAAAGACAACTCTTTTATAAACTCAGAACCAGTTAAACTCTCTAGTGCGCGTAGAACTTGTTGTGTCCCCACATTTAGAATTTTTTTAAATAATCCTATATTTTTTTGATCTGCATCCCTAAACCACTGAGATACGCCCTCGTTAAAAAGTCTGGCCAGTTTTTCAGGAGCAGTTAGAAAACCCCATGTGTGCTGCGCTGGTGGCGTATCTAAAATAACAATATCGTATTCTCCCGATTCAACATATTGATTTAATTTGTAGAGCGAAGTGAACTCTTGTGATCCACTCAGCTGTGTAGACAGCTGTTGGTAGAGTTTATTTTTAAGCAGCTTTTCGACGTCACTATTTGACATAGAATGACCTGCGGCTTTTAAAATAAAATCTTTAAAAACTTTTTCATGATTCAAAGTTGTCGCAAACAAAGCACCTTTGCTCGATTCAATTTCTGAGTGAAAAACTTGATACACTTCACCGTCTGCCTGAATTCCCAATGCTTGCGCTAATCTTTGCGACGGATCAATAGTCAAAACTAAAACCTTTTTGCCTTGAGTAGCCAAGCCGACTGCAAAAGCTGCTGATAGTGTTGTCTTGCCAACTCCGCCAGTGCCAATGCTTATTATTGTTTTTGTATCTTTATTAATTCTCATCATGATTCTTGCACCAAGTTGGCAGCTGTTTGAGATATAAGTTTTTTAATGTTCGTTTCAAAATAGAAAGGAATTTTTTGAAATTTAATTTCTGCGTTTTCTAAATGCAATAATGCAGATTTTTGGCGTTGATCAATATTAAAAAAATAATTTTGAATTTCCTGATTTTCCGTTTTTAAATCACTTAAATCAATATCCATATATTTATTAACATAGACTTTGGCCGTTAATGAAAACTCGTTTTTCAATGTTTGGTACAACTCTATAGTTTCTGAAATCGGTAGTTCTTCAGCTAAAGTCACTAAATGAATTTCAACAAAATCAGGATTGCGAATCCACTGATCTATTGATCTCGTTTGCTCGCCCATAGGACCGAAATGAATTGTTTCTGATAATGCTTTTGGTGATCGTAGCATTGTTAAAAAATGTCCTGTTGATGGAGAATCAAATACAATTTCAGAATAATTCAGTGGTGGACCATGGTGTCTTGGGTGTGATGTTGCTTTACCTAAAATGGCTAATTCATTTAATCCGGGTGAAACATCAATTAAGGCCTTTGAAATCGGATTTTCAAAAAACAGTTTAAAAAGCGACTCTATTTTCAACAAATGCAGAGCATATTCTTTAAGGCAGTCTTGTGCTTTCCATTGAGCAATATCAAAGCTTGCAGTTTTTACAGGCTGATAACCAATATTCTCAATAGATAAATATTCTTTATAAAAACTAATATCATTAATTTCTGCTAGCAAAATGGGCGAATTATGACCATCTTGAGGTATTTTATAAGCATGACATAAAGATTCTGCAAAACTAGCCGCAAAATAGGATTTACCAACCCCACCTTTACCTGTCACAAAATGAATTTTTTGCTGCTGTTTTTCAGTCATTTTTCACTCTGAATACACTCTCTTTTTAAAAATGAAAATACGAGTTGCATTTGCTTACAATCTACTCTAGTTTCCCTCTGTTTAATATAGTAAAAGGAGTCCCTGTGAAAGCACAAGTTCAAATCGCTGATGGTTTACAAAGAAAAATTAATGTTGAGATTCCACAAACTGTGGTTGCGAACACTTTCGAGAAAGTTTACCAAAGCATTCAAAGAAATGTTCAATTAAAAGGTTTCAGAAAAGGTAAAGCACCTATCAGCACAATCAAATCAATGTACAAAACACAAGTTTTGGGTGACGTTGCTCAAGATCTTATTCAACAACACTATCCAATAGCTTTAAAAGACAACAATATTGATCCTGTAAGCTACCCTGAATTTGAATTTGAAGATCCTTCAGAATCTAAAGACTTTTCATTTACAGCTATTATCGAAGTACGCCCAGAAGTTAAAATCAAAAAATGGGAAGGCTTAGAAGTTGAAAAAGAAAAATTCATTTTTAACGATGCACAATTTGACCAAGTGTTAAATAACATTAAATCTTCACGCGCTAAACTAGTCGACGTATTAGAAGACCGTGCTGCTCAAACTGGTGATGTTGCTATTATCAATTTCGAAGGTTTTGTTGATGGCAAACCTTTAGAAAATGGCAAAGGCGAAGGTCATAATTTAGAATTAGGCGCAAAACAATTTATCGAAGGCTTTGAAGAAGGCGTAATCGGTATGAAAGTTGGAGCTTCTAAAACTCTTAACTTAAAATTCCCAGATCCATACCACTCTGCTGAAATCGCTGGTAAACCAGTCGATTTTAAAGTGACTTTAACTGGTCTTAAGAAAAAAGACTTACCTGAATTAAATGATGAGTTATTAGCACAAATTGGTACAAAACAAACTGTTGAAGAATTCAAAGCAACTTTAAAACAAGACATCGAACAAACTGATAAAAAACGTATTGAAGACGCTTTTAAAAACAGACTTGTTAAAAAATTAGTTCAAGAAAACCCAGTTCAAGTTCCTGCGTCTTTATTAAAAGATCAAAAAGCTTCTTTAATTGAAGATTTCAAAAAACGTATGAGCGATCAAGGTATGCAAGAAAATGATTTCGAATCATATGTTCAAAAATGGGATGCAGACTTCGCTAAAACAGCTTCTGAAATGATTCAATCTAGCTTTTTGATTGATGCTTTAGCTTCTCAGCATGATTTACAATGCAAAAAAGAAGACCTTGAAGTTAAATTTGCTGAATATGCAAAACAAACTGGTTTAGAAGAAACAAGAATTCGTGAGTGGTATGCTAAACCTGAACAAGCTTCTCGTTTAACTTACATGATCACTGAAGAAAAAGTTTTAAACTTATTAACTTCTAAAGCGAAAATCAAAGAAGTTGATGCTAAAGATTTAAAAGAAGAACAACAACACTAGTTCACATTTAAAATCTGCAAAACATGAAAAGGGAAAAGACGTAGATGTCTTTTCCCTTTTTTATTTTTAAATATGCAAATCATATATTAATTTTTACTAAGCTCTAATGCAGACTCTTGGCTTTTGAATTCTTGGCCATCAAAAATTGGTGATGTCTCTGGAAACTGTCCTAAACTCAGCTCTTGAATAAGTTTAAGCGCTAGAGATTTACGATCCATCTCAACTCGAACAGGATTACGTCTTTGCACGAAAGACACAACAGATCCTGAATCGAACTCACCATTTTTTTTCATTTTGAATTGAACTAATGGTGCTAAACCTGCTAAGCCGCCAATATCAATTCCTTTACCCGTGAGAAAATTTCCTAAGCTATAAAAAATGACTCTCTTTTTATAAATCTCAATAGCTCTAGGCACGTGTGGACCTTGTATAACAATAGCATCGGCGCCAGAGTCAACAGCACCGCGTGCAAACATAATTGAGTTACCACGGTTTTCGCCCAAATATTTTTCGTCTCCATCTGGAATTTTAGCGTATGAGGCACCTTCACCACCGGCATGTGCAGATACAACGACTAAATAGTTTTGTCTTTTTAATTGAGTTATCTCGTTAAAGAGCGCCGATAAATTTAAAATACTGCGACGTCCTTTGTAGTAGTCTACTGCTATAATAGCGATTTTAGATCCACGAATATCGTAAGTGGCAATTTCACCAGCTTTGCTAGCGAATGGTAAATTAATTTCACGCAAAGTCTTTTTTGTCGAGTCAATACCAGCCTGACCAAAATCTATTATATGATTATTAGCTAAACTCAAAAATGTAAAACCAGCTGCTTTAAAAAGTCCCGCCCAACTAGTTGGAGTTTTAAATAAAAAGCGATTAGGGCCAGCTCTTTTCCCATCTGGTTGTGGGTCACCATCATAAAGTGTACCTTCTAAATTACCCATAGCCACATCTGACTCAGATAAAAACTTATCAGCACCACCAAACATAAGTAATGTTGGATCTGAATCGATTCGGTTTTGAGGGTACGTTGTACCTAACATCATATCACCGACTGCCGAGAATAAGATTGTACCTGTTTGATTTTGATTCTGCGCTTGCGCTGTGCTTGTTTGATATAACGCAAATATAATTAAATATACAAAAATAATTCTCATGTTAATTCCACCAACGTACTTAATTAAGTTAAAAAGTGACCCACGATTAGTGAAAAAATACATTACAATTTGCATTCCAATAAATAGATGATCCTATTGAATTATAGACTTAATAGAGTGTTTTAGAAGTTTACAGGTGACATAATAAATTGACCAACTTTTTGACGTTTATAAAGTTGGTCTAAGCTGGCCTATTCTTTAAAAATAGTAATGTGTCATAGCCCAGGCCATCACACCCGGTTCTGATAGCTGGCCACTGTGTTCGCGTGTCGCAAAAAATTGAAAATCAAAATGTGGTCTTGGATACCAAATAACTCCAGGGCCAATTTTGTAATCTTTAGTACCACCATTGTTTGTGTTAGACTGTAAGTAATCGTTTAACACAGCAACATTGAAACCTTTAAACACTTCGTATTGTGTACGGTGAATAAATGAAAATCCCGTTGTTTCTGTACCACTATCAGGTTTGTTCATAACTCGATCTGCTTCTATTAAAGTAACTAATTTTTCGTTCCAGCCGAGCTGTCCTGTCAAACCAACAATAGTTCTTTTTTGCGAAGTTCCTTTTTCATGTAGAATTTGATATCCCGTTTTAAACTTATCATTAAAAACATACATAACATTAAGTGTTCCACCATTTGTGTATGTGTTACCGTATCGCCCAGGAATGTTATAATAAGAACCAATGAAATTCCAATTTTCACCTAAATATGAAATCTCAAACGTGTCTTTGTTAATGATGTAACCTAACCCCAATGCAGCTCTTGTTGATAAAAAATGATCGGGTAAGTTTAATCCAAAATTTGGTTGAAAATGTCCAGCTTTGATCGCGATTTCATCGGTTGGTTTTAACAAAGCATAATACCTTGGAGAATTCAAAAGAATCTCGTTTTTATGATTACGATCAGAAGAATTGTATTCACCAATAAATGCAACAAGAGCCCAATTCGGCTGTAAAATTCCAACTTCAAAACCGGCTTGCATATTGATCCAACGACCAGACACCGTATTCGTACCACTAAGATCTGTAGTATCTGTATGAACCTGTACACCACGATAGTCACCACCAATAGCCAACCAATCGTCTATTTTTTTTGTATCAACCGAACCGTGTAAAATACCTTCTTCATTTTTATGAGACCATGTACTAATCAATTCAGCAGATAAATTACGGCCATATTGATTTAATAATCCACCACCTGATGGTGAGACGTGACAAGCTGTACAATTAACATAGCCATGCTTAATCATTTCAGGAAAAGCAAATGCCTTCAAATTTATAAAAGCAATAACGAGAAGAATTATAGTTTTACTCATATTAAAGACATTTACTTTTATATTCATTACATAGCACCTTTGAATGAGACTTTTACTTTAACTTCATCAGCGACTTTAATACCAGCCCATGACGGCAAAGTATCTAAATGCTCCATAATTTTAATTGTAAAATCCGCACTACCGATAATTTGCGTGCCTTGTTTTTTTATAATTGCAGTTCCAGTGACTGACTGAGTTTTTCCATGCAATGTTAAATCACCATTGAATGGAACTTCTAAATCTTTGTCTAACGCCAAGCCATCCAAAGATTCTTTCAGTTTTAAATCCTTGATAACTAGATTTGCTGTTGGATATTTAGAAGTCTCTAAATACTTATTTTTCATGTGTTCATCACGTAAATCTATCTTAGTCGAAAGTTTTTCGAGATTCACTTTAACATCAAGTTGAACCAAGTCTTTGCTAACTTTAGCAGTTCCTTCGGGTCCTTCACCTTCGCCATTTATTTTAATCATGGCTGGCTTACCCACAGCAGTAAATTCTGTTTTGCCATCCGCTGATTTAAACATGATTGTTTTTTCTGCGCTGCTAGCACTTGCAGATGATTTGTTTTGATTTGCAGCTGGAGAATTAGCAAACGCATTCAATCCAACCATAACCATAATTGTTGATAATATTATTTTAGTATTGAACATTTTTAAAATCCTCCAGTTTATAAAAAACTTATTTAAACTCAGCATGTCCTTCTTTTTTAGACGTAGACAACTTTGCAAGAATGTCTGTAGCTAGCTTATTATCATTGTTATGAAATGCTGAGGCTAGGTCTTTACCAAGCTGAGCTGTATCGTCTAACATTTTAATATATTCTTGCTTTTTGGCATCTTGCTGGTCTGCAGGTAAGTCTCTAATTGTTTTAGGCGTGAATGCTTTTGAAGCCTCTACGTTTTTAACAAAATCTAAAGCCAGTTGTTCTGATGCTGCGTTTTGATTTGCATCACTAACCTGAGCAGCGATTTTTCTGAGCGCAGAAGACATCGCTTTCATGACACTTCCTAATGATGCCGTCGGCTCAACGATAGTTGGCTCAGTGCTCACTTGTGCAAACACTGTTGATGTGCTCACTAATAAAACTGCTAGTAAAAAATTTTTCATAATAACCCCCTCGGTTTTTTTGTACTGTTGTGATTACAAATTAACCAGTTGGAAACTTATCTTCAATTACTATTTACAAAAATTAATCGAAAAAATTTAGTATTACTAAATACTATTTCTTCAATGAATTCAAAGCCTTAATCGCCTTTAGGTACGAGTAAGCTTGATACGCTTGATAGTCTGTTTTGAACAGCTTTTCTTTTTCTGTCAAATCAGAATCTTTTTTACTTGCGATATCTTTCCACCAAGCAACAGCATTTGTTTCAACAGATGTAATCGGTTGCTTCTTTTTTTCTTTCTCGCTTTTTAAGTGACCCGCAATATCTTTTTCGCGAAGCCCTTTTTTTTCAGTCAAAGCTTTTGCAAATAACTCTGCATTAACGTCTTCGATTTCAATATCTGGTTTAATTCCTTCAGATTGAATTGAAATTCCACTTGGCGTGTAATACCGAGCAACTGTTAATTTGAGTCCACTTCCGTCACCTAGTTTAATAACAGATTGAACCGAACCTTTACCAAAAGTTCTTTCACCAACGACTATAGCACGCTTATTATCTTGTAAGGCACCAGAAACGATCTCACTCGCGCTAGCTGAAAACTCATTGACAAGAACAACCAGTGGAACATCAGTATATAGTCCTTTTTTAGATGCATATGACACTTCTTTGTTTTTAGGATCACGAGCAATTGTACTAACAATAACACCCTCTTTTAAAAACATGTCACTCACTTTGATGGCTTGCTCGAGTAAACCACCAGGATTTCTGCGCAAATCAATTAAAATACCTTCCATCTTGCCTTTGTTTTGTTCTTTATAATCAGCAAGTGCTTTTTCTAACTCTTTATTTGTTGTTTCTATAAAACTCGTAATTTTAACATAGAGATAACCATCATCGAGTAGCGTTGATTTTACGGATTTAATTTTAACCTGGCCTCGTACAATAGTTATATCGAGCGGTTTATCGTTACCTTCACGAATAACCGATAGCACCACCGATTGTCCTTTTTTACCTTTTAAAGCGCTAGATGCTTCTACTAAAGTAAATCCCTTTGTTGATTGGCCATCAACTGCAACAACTTTATCGCCTGGTTTGATTCCGGCTTTCCAAGCTGGTGTATCCTCAATAGGAGAAATAATCGTCAGCACGCCATTTTGAATAGAAATTTCAATACCCAATCCACCAAACTCACCAGCCGTTTCGGATTCAAAATCTTTGAATACATCTGCGGGCATATAATTCGTATGTGGATCTAACTCTTTGAGCATACCTTTAATTGCACCAGAAACTAATTTTTTAGTATCAACTGGTTCAACATAATACTGTTCAACAATATTCAGTATTTTAGAAAAAATTTGTAATTCTGAATAACGATCTTCGGCCCATGAAAAAATAGGTTTTATTGTTAATACTGAAATCACTAACAAAGAAGCCGCGACTAATTTATTTCTCATTTTTCATTCCTTATCCATCTTGCTGGATTGATTGGTATGTCACTGTGTCTTAATTCAAAATATAAATCTGATCGCGCAGTTTGGCCGATAATTTGGCCACTCTCAACAGTTTCAGCTATTTGAACTTTGATGTTTTTAAGTCCCGCATATAGCGAAAAATAATCTCCGTCATGAGACACAATAACAGAATCCCCCCAATACGGAAGACGGTCACTAAAAATGACTTTGCCCGGACCGAAGACTAGAACATTTTGCTCTGTTTCAAAACTAAGTGTTACGCCTTTTGATGCTAAACTTAAGCGCGTGTCCGCATCAAAATTAATTCCAAACTTATACCTGTAATTGTCTGGCTCAACTGGCCACCGAAGTTGACCTCGATATTTCAAAAAGGTTTGCTCTACTATATTAATTTTAGATTTTTGAATTGCATCTAGTTCTAGTTTTTGCAGTTCACTTTCGTAAGCGGCTAATTTGATTTTATTTTGTTCAAAAGTTATATTTAAGTTTTTTAAATTTTCTTTGAGTTTAATATACTCTTCTTGTCTTAATTTTAGCTCTTGAATAACTAACAAATCATTTCGAATTAAATTTTTAAAAATTTTGTTATTACGATCAAACAATAAACCACTTTTAGGGTTTAAAACGCTTTGCCAAGAAAATTTCTTGATTTGATTTAAAGCCATCATTCTTTTGGCTATATATGATTTTTTTCTAGAAATCGAATCAAAAACATATCCGATTTTTTTTTCAATATTAATGATATAGTTGTTATTTTCAGATATTTGATTGTTCAAGTTGGCGATTTTTTTTTCGATATCGAATATGCGTTGATCACTTGCTTGTGCATAGCAGACTATAAAAAAAGACAAAACCAATACAGTTACTCTATTCATAAATTGCGAAAACTTTTCTTAATTGATTTTTTAAGAACCAAATAAAGCGCAACAAAATACGCAACAGCAAATCCCATAACTAAATTAAATAACTCGCTTAATGATAAAAACTTTACTTTGCTTGCTAAATAAAAAAATTCTTGATGTTCTTGCAATTTAATTTGAGCGACTGAAAACAATCCGTAAGATATCAGCGCGGCACTTAAAACTGTGATTGTAAAAAATTTGGCGAAATGAATAATATACTCATAAACAAGTCCGTCATATGATTTTCCGAATAGTGCTAATAATTGTATTTTTTCTTGATCCTCAAAAATAACATTGCGAATAAGTAACATCGTCATAAACAGACAAATCAAAAAACTTATAACAAAAAACAACCAAAGCATGGATTTTGTTATTGTGTTAATAGAGTAAAATTTTTTATACGCTTGCACCGGCTCGGTTATTTCATCTACTAAACCGTTTGATCGAATCTTTTCTAAAATCGAATTTTTAGACTGTTCATTCGTAAATTTGATTTCTAAAACGAAAGGAATAAGATCTTTAACATCATCAAGATTGACCAAGTTTCTGCTATACTCTGCAAATGTTTTTGAAAAGTCGTCCACTGATTGCTCTTTATTAACAAATGAAACAATAGCTTTTTGATCTTGCTTTTGTATGAACTGTTGTAAACCGTCAACTTCACTGGCCAGAGTAGAACTTTTAAAATAAACGTTAGCTTTTAAATAATCATCTTGATCGCCAATAATATTATAAAAATTTTTTTCAATGAAAAAAAGTGACATAACCAACATAAATAAAAAACAAATAATAACATGAAAAGCGGTCTTCATTTAAAAGCCTCGCTGATTATTTCACCTTTTTTAAGTTCAATTTGTCTGCTCGGTAAACTTTTTAATACTGTGTCGTCATGAGTAGCCATTAATACAGTAACTTTTGACTGACAAAGATTTTGCAATACTTGTACGAGTTGATAGCTGTTTTCTTTGTCTAAATTACCCGTTGGTTCGTCTGCAAAAATATATTTTGGTTCATGTATAAGCGCTCTTGCAACTGCTATTTTTTGTTGTTCGCCACCTGATAAAGACTCTGGATATTCATTTAAATGAGCCTGATCGATTCCTATTTTTTCACAGATTGCATTAATTCTGTTATTTATTTCTTTTGAACTGTAGCTGTTTTGAATCTGCAAAGGTAAGCTTATATTTACAAAACAAGTTTGATCTTTTAATAATTTATAGTCTTGAAAAATAAGACCTATGTTTTTTCTATAATGATGAATACTGCGAATATCAAAATGGCTAAGATCATATTCATTAATTTTAATATAACCGCTTGTTATTTGCTCTTGAGCGCTTAATAGTTTAAACAATGTTGATTTTCCTGCGCCAGAATGGCCAGTTAAATAAACAAACTCACCAGCCTGAATCTTGAGAGTAATATTTTTAAGCGCGTGTTTATCGTTGTGATAAGTTTTATACACATGATTAAGCTCGATAGCCATTTTATCCTGCATCAGACACCCAATCGATCACTTTCTGATGAAGTTGTTCTGCATAGCTTTTAATAGTTTTATCATTAATCGGAGCTTGTAGTTTTTGATACGGCAACTCAAAAGATTTAACCATCTGACCCTCACGATAGACACGCGCAACTAACTTCTGGTGTGCAGTACCCCAGTCTTCAGTTTGAACATGAATGCTTTCGCCTCTAATTTTTAGGTCTGTATTAATTGATATTTTCATGAGTTTTCTCTATAGAATATTTTAAATGTGCTTTATTTTTGATGTCACAGCGTATATTTTATCTAGATTAATGTCTAGATAAACACACAGACCAAAGTCGAAATGATTACATCTTTAGTTCACGAAATAACTCTACAATGTTGCAAATAATTATGTTGTCGATGATTCGTTTTTAGCATGTGATCGTTTTTACCGTAAAAATGACCACATGCTAAACTTTAATAGCTTTTCTCTAGAGATTTATTTTTTCATAAAGTATGGTTTGGTTAGATTCTTGAACAATCTTCCATGATTTGTTTTGATTTAAACTAGCAATTAGTTTTTGTCTAAGCGTCTTGTCTAAGATTATATATTTTATTTTGTAGTGTTCTAGTTTGTTCAAATATCCGTCTTCTGCATTAATTATTTTTACATATTCACCAAAATAATATTCGTTGAATATAATATTACGAGTATCAATAAAATATTTATGGTTTTGACTCAAAGATAAGTAACTACCGTAATCCCAATCATTGAACACAGGCTCTTGGTCATTAGTATTTGATAAATATTTTGCAAACTCTACCGGTGCCGAATCATCATAAATTTTTTGTTTTGATATTGGCAAATAAGCTAATACATATGACTTATAATTTGGCATGAGTAAAATGTTTGCAATAATTAGCACACAAACGACGATTAAGTTGCTTGCTGCTATTAAACGGTTTTGAGGATTATTAGATTGGCCCAGCTCAAAAGATTTGAATAAATTTTTATACTTTAAAAAAGCTATTAACGAAAAAAATGGCCAAATCGTGTGTCTAATACTAATCAATGAAATTAATATTAAGAACATCATTGGTGAACGTAATAAAAGAAACCACTTTTTTAAATTTTTTCTGTTTTTGCTAACAACTGCATAAATCAATGTCATCAATAAAAGAATAAAAACAACTAATTGGTCTTTATAAATTGAATTAAAAGTACTGCTCCATTCAGTGATTTGTCTACTTTGCGATATCTTTACAGTTTGCAAGACATATTCAAAAACTTTGGCACCAAATGGGTTAACAAAACTAGACGTAATTAGCAAAACACATCCTAAAATAAAATTTTTTGATATATTTTTTTGTTGAACCGAAATTAGGCTCTGCTTGTAAAAAAACATACAAAATAGCAACAACCATGATCCGTGAATGTTTACCCAGAAAATATTAATGATACTTAACTTTAAAAGATCCCATGCATTTAATTTCGTTTTGCTTTCAATGATATCAAAACCTAAAATAAATGGCACTATTGCCACTAAAGCAGGTCGTTCCAAAAAGAGTATCGAACATCCTAGCCAAGCTAAAAAAAATAAATATATATTATACAAACTCCATACATTTTTGGTTTTGGTAATGTATTTCTTAAGCCAGAAAACTCCTATTAAGATGATTAAAAGCCTGTGAAATAAAACCACGGCATCTAGTCCTCCAAGCTTATGAAGCCCCCCATAAATAATACATGTCAATGCTGGGTAAATTAATTCCTCTGTTGGAATTATTGTGAAGATATCATGTCTTAGAATTTGACCTGTTTTAATAAAATACAAACCTTGTGAAACCCAAATTGCTAAATCACCAACAGAACTTGGTAAACTCATAAAATACAAACTGGGTATCAAAACAAATAAACAAGCATACCAACTATTACGACTCATATGTCTTATACTACTTATGGCTTACAATAAGTTAATCTAATACTTAAATGCCTGGGCTTTATACTAGGTTTTGCCTCATATTCTCAAAATGAATCAATCTAAAATATATTTTTAACATTTTACTACCTTTAGCAGTGCGCAAAATTATCCGAAAAGTAAAGTATAAAACATAACCGTTAATAGGGGGGATTTTATGAAGTTCTTATCAAATTTAAGAAACAGATTGCGTACAAATTTACTAAAAAACAACAGAGGACAAGGCGCGACTGAGTATATTTTATTAGTTGCTGTTGTTGTGGCAGTTGTGATGATGTTTAAAAGCAAAATAACGACTAAGCTCGAATCAACAATAGGCACAATAGATGGCAAAATGAATGAAATAACTAATTAGTAGTATTTTATCATATGACCTTCGAGTACGTGCTACTTTTAGCTATTGCCGCACTAGTTTTTATGAAGGCTCTGATGACAGCGCCTTCTGTTGCTTTCGTCAACGGAAGTCAAAAGCTAGGCTCGCGCATCGAAACACAACTTGCTACAGGTAGTGGTTTTACACCTTATCAATCAACAGGAGGGGACGTTGGAAAAGTGCCCTGGGACAAAAGAGATTAGTATTTTCTCGAGTCGTCGAGGTCAAATGGCCATCGAAACTGTTTTGCTATTAAGCGTGCTCGTAACTGGTTTTATGTTGTTTACTAATTTAATTAAGCAGAAACAATTGCTGCCTAAATTATTTAGTACGCCAATAACAAGTTTAAAAAATATGGCTGGATACGGCACATGGCAAGAAACTTGTCAGGGATTAGGCTCAAGTAAATCACCGCAAAGACTATCTAACTGTCATCCAAACTCAATCACAAGAGCACTTAGTTCAGATCCAAATTAATCACTATTTTTAAGGAAGAAATAGCTTGAAAAAAAAAGATACAAAGAAAAATTCTAAAACTCATCAAGCTGGATTTATGACAGCAGAATTTTTGTTTGCATTTACAATGGTCCTTTGTGTTGGTGTTCTTATTTTTGCAATTACATTTTCTTTAACGACAATTGAAGTCGCACAGTACATTGTCTGGTCATCAGCACGAAGTTATGCTGCTGCTAATGCGACACCAACTGACTCAGTAAAAGCTGGTCAGTCTAAATATTCTAATTTAATTGCTATGTTTCCTTTGCTGACTGGTAAGGGCAATAGTTCCCCTTGGTTTAAATTATCTGACACTGTTACTCCTGGTGATCTAGCTGGTAAACTGACTGACGCTAAAGCAGATAATAACACAAGCTCAAATTCAGAAGTTCGACACCCGTGGACTGGTGTACAAACAGAAATTGATCTTATTCTTTTTAAAAATGTCAAATTGCCTTTTTTAGGTCCTATTACAAATGACAAATCAGCATTTGTATTTCCGGTGCGTGCTCTTTTACTGCGTAACCCATCAGTAGAAGAATGTCGCAAATTTTTCGAACAAAAATTTACTGCTGGTGTCCAAAAATTAAAAGATGTTAGCGAAGAAACAGAATTATCAAATTTGGGTGATGCTTCGGCTTATGTTCCAATAGAAGATAATGGGTGTTAATATGATTAAAATAAATATTAACGCGACCAAATTAAAAAAATATAAAAAAAGTGAAAAAGGAATGGCTTTAGTTGAATCTATACCCGTGCTATTTACTTTAGTTATTGTTTTTAATTTTTCACTCGGATTTTTTGGCTCGATTCACTCTGGTATTCTTAATTCAATAGGTGCTTATAATTATACTCTTGAAACTTTTCGTTTTCGTTCGAACTTAATGTACTTTCGCCCGGGTGCACCTGCATCACAACATTACGCTAAAACTAAAAACAGAGTACACGGAGTTATTCAAGATGGTAACTCAACTCAAGAACAAAAAGGCCGTTGGCCAGCGACTGTACGCAAAGTTGCATTTAAGCCACAAGTTCCTGATGAAAACAGTACCGGGATTCACTTATTCAGCAATAAGGATACTGGTGTTTGGTCTATATTATCAAAACCAACAGATGACCGAAAGTACAGATCTGATGTTAATGCACCAGAAATTTGGATCAAGACCGTTTATGGAATTTGTATAACTGCCGATTGTAAAGAGTAAGAGTTTATCAACAAAGGACAATGAATGGGACCGAACGAATCAAAAAATTTGTGGATATCTTTAGGTGCAGGCATATTTGCCACATTCATGCTTTATTCTTATTCTCAAGAAAAAAAAGCCGAAGTTGATAAACAGCTTGGTGCTAAAGAACGTGTCGTTGTCGCTAAAGAAGATATTCGTGACATGGATACTATTTACGATAATGTTCTTGAAGTCGTTGAAAAATATAAAACAGATATCGAGCCCGACTCATTTAAAGAAATACCTGACGTTGTCGGCACTGTGGCTGCTATTCCGATCAAAAAAGGGCAAACAGTCACTAAAAATAAAGTTTTAGAACCTGGTCCTGACACTGGTATGGCTATTCAAGTTTCACCGAATAAACGCGCAGTAACAGTTCCGATAGATGCGACAAGAGCTAATGCTAACTTAATTAGACCAGGCGATCGCGTGGACATTTTTGCAGTCGTTGATACTGGTAAAGGTGCCACACAAAAACGTGAAGTCGTTTTATTCGCACAAGATGTGACGATTCTTGCAACTGGTGTAAATTTAAATAACAGTATTCCACGAACAATCGAAAAAGATCCCAATGGTAAAGGTCTTATTCAAACAACTTTAACTGGTGATACTAAATATAGTACTTTAACCATTGAAGTTCCGGCTCCGGACGCACAAGACCTCATTATGCTTGTTGCGAATAATCCAAGTAGTTTGTATTTCTTGCTGAGAAATCCGCATGACCGAGCTAAACTACCTAGACTTCCGTCATCAACAGCAGATACAGTACAGCAAAAACTCACGACCCCGACAATGGGACAGTCCAGTGGCTTTTCTGCGCCTTCTCAGCCAAACTTAAATAGTGGAGCTGGGTCTTTCAATCCTGGCAAATAAGGTAGGATGTCTAAAAAAATTGAACTTGTTACTTTTGTCATTTTGACGAATTTATTAATCAGTGTTTTTGCGTATGCACAAACACCGTCTACGCCTGCGCCTCCAGCTGCTGCTGCGGTAGCGGCGACTAACTCAACAACAACTTCTGCAAGCAAAGAGCAATACGAATTTGAAGAAGTCGAAGAAGGCGGCGGCAATTCTATTAAGCTTTTACTTGCTGAAGGCAATAAAAAAAGAATCAGACGCTATCTGAATTTAACAAGCGGAATTAAGCACGATGAAGAAATATCTTTGCCAGAATTACCTTTAACTTATAAAGGTGCTATTGAGTTAATTGATATTCAAAGAATTAAGGGCACAGACATATTTCGCATATTACCCTTAAATAAGCCAGGTAATGCTACGACTTCAGCCAACGGCATTATCACTGTTCACAACAAAAAGACCGGACAAATTTTAGCAGAGTTACATATTGAAATTCGTGATCAAAACATCAGTAAGCAACTTAGAGAAATACAAGCTCTGCTAGCAGATATCGAAGGTATTGAATACAAAATTGTGAATGGTAAAATTGTTCTTGATGGCTTTGTGCTTTTCACTAAAGATTTGAAAAGAATTTCAAATGTCATGGCTCAATACGACCCTGCAAGTGTGTCGAGTTTAGTGACACTTAGCCCTGTTGCTCGCAAAAAAATTGTTGAATACATCGAACGCGAAGTGAATAATCCCGAAGTTACTGTCACTGCAGTAGGTGATTTTATTAAACTCGAAGGTTTTGTAAACTCAGCAGAAGAAAAATCAAGAATAGCCAATATTGCTATGCTTTATTTACCAGAAATGGTTCAAGAAAAATCTGATCTTAAAAATTTATCGATTATTGAAAAAAAGCCATCCGGTAAATTCGAAGACTATATTATAAACAATATTCAAGTCCGCAAAAGTGAAGAAAAAAATGAACCTCCGCCAAAAATGATTCAATTCGTGATGCATGTAGTAGAATATAGCGAACGTTATTTAAAGAGTTTTAGTTTTGTATTTTCACCGTCTTTAACAAATCTAGATTCAACAACACAATCTCAAGCGCGCGCACCAGGTAGTATTTCTGAAATTGCAGGACTCGTAAATAATTTACTGCCTAAACTAAATTGGGCTCGTAATCATGGATTTATTCGTTTGCTTGATACGGCTTCGTTGCTTGTACAAGATAAAGCCAATTCTGCCATGATCAATAGATCAATAACCGTTAATAATGGCTCTACAACGGCTGCCGGGTCAGCTCAAGGTGGTGCAGGACAGGGCGCTCAGCAACAAGCTAGCCAACAAACAAATTATCAAATATCGATGACAATTAATAAACCAGCAATCAAAGCTGAAAGATCTGGGTTAGTTTCATTTGATTTAAATGCTTCATCTAAAGCTGATGGATCTCAATCTCCAACAACTAATGTCAGCACAAGCGTAACAGTTCGCGATCGCCAAAGTGCTGCTTTAGCAGGTGTCATATCTAAAAAAAGTGAAAATGAATTTGGTGGACCCACTGGCGCTGGTGCAATTATTACTTTAAATCACGGAAAAAAATTCAACAAAAGTACAAGTAACTATGTTCTTTTTATTACCCCCATCATCAAATCCAATGCAAGCAGTGGCGTAGAACAAGTTAAGAAAAAATTTAGAATGAAAGAATAATGGAGTATTTGTGGCATTAAATCAAAATTGTGTTCTCATAGCAGTTGTCGGAGGAAAAGGCGGAGTCGGTAAATCTGTTTTCGCAGCTAACTTAACTGCAGCTATGACAGCTGAAATGCGAACCCCAGTACTTTTAATTGATTGCGATACAAAAAGTGTTGGTGATCAAAACATTATTACAGGATTAAAACCCGTTAAAACTTTGCGAGAACTCGCAACAACAACTCAATCTCTTAATACGACTCCGCTACAGCAAATCGTAGCTCAACATCCATCAGGTTTTGCTTTTTTAGGTGCTGTTCGTGGCCCTGAAGAAATTTTAAGTGTTAATCCAGAAAACCTCTCTAAGTTGGTTGAGTTTTTATCTAGAACTTTTAAATTTATTGTTGTCGATTGCGGTAATGATATTGGCCCTATGCAAAACACAATTTTACAAGATGCTACTGCGATAGCACTAGTGGCTACGCCTGAAATATTAGTTGTTCAGCAAACGCAAAGAATGATCAACGAACTTATGACACAATCTTACCCTAAAGAAATGTTTCAACTCGTTTTAAATCGCGTCAGCAGCAATGGTTTACAGCCTCAGGTTATTTCACAACATTTAGGTTTAATGCCTATGGGTCTGATTCCTGCCGATGAAAACACAGTCATGGCTTCAATTTCTCAATCAAAACCATTTGTGGTGGCAAATCCTAAAGCTCCTATTTCGGCTGCTTATTTTGATTTTGTTCGTAAACTTTCAAGTGGCACAATACAAAGACTTAAAAGTTTGCAAAAACCTAAACCAGCGGCTGCGGCTCCTGCACTCACAAGTAGTGGATCAGATACATCTGCCCAAATTGCTAAAGGCATGGATCCTTGGATTGTGACTAAACTCAGAGTGCACTCAGAGCTCATTCGAACAATCGATTTAAAAAAACTGCTTGCAGAAGCTGGTGACAGTGAAAGTAAAGAAAAAGAATTACGATCGAAAACACAAAGAGATATTTCTGCAATTGTTGACCGCGAAGCACCAGATTTATCACGAGAAGATCGGCAAAAATTATCAAAAGAAGTTTTAGAAGAAGCTCTTGGTTTAGGTCCACTTGAGGATATGCTAGCCGACCCTGCTATCTCTGAAATTATGGTTAACGGAGCTAATAGAATTTTTGTCGAAAAAGGTGGAAAAGTTCAACTCAGTGGAATCAAGTTTACTTCTAACGATCACTTACGACGCATTATAGAACGTATTGTGACTCCTTTAGGAAGACAGATTAATAATGCGACTCCATATGTAGATGCTCGCTTAAAAGACGGCAGTCGTGTTAACGCTGTTATTGAACCACTGGCATTAGATGGCCCAGCACTCACTATTCGTAAATTCAAAAAGGGTGGAATTAATCCTGATAAATACGTTGAATTTGGAAGTGCTACAAAAAACATGCTCGAATTTATGCGCATATCTGTCGAATACGGATATAACGTTGTCATTAGCGGTGGTACTGGATCTGGTAAAACCTCTTTATTGAATATGATTTCTTCTTGGATTCCTGCACATGAGCGCGTGATTACTGTCGAAGATGCTGCCGAATTACAACTTCAGCAAGAGCACGTTGTCAGACTTGAAACGCGACCTCCTTCAATGGAAGGTACTAATGCAGTGACTATTCGCGATCTCATTAAAAATGCTTTACGTATGCGTCCAGATCGCATTGTTGTCGGTGAAACGCGTGATGGTGCTGCATTAGATATGCTGCAAGCTATGAATACAGGTCATGATGGTTCTATGACAACCACACATGCCAACTCACCACGTGAGTGTATAGCACGTTTAGAAACTCTCGTCATGATGTCAGGTTTAGATTTACCAATGAGAGCTATTCGTGAACAAATCGCTGGCGCTGTTGATTTGATTGTTCAAATTGTTCGTTTATCTGATGGATCTCGTAAAATTATTAGCATAACAGAAGTTGTTGGTATGCAAGGCGATGTTGTTACATTAGCAGAAATTTTTAGATTCAAAGAAACAGGCTATGACAAAAATAGAAAAATCATAGGTCAGTTTCAAGCCACAGGTACAGTGCCAAGCTTTGTTCAAGAAATTAAAGATAAGGGTGGAAATATTCCAATGGAGATTTTCTCAAATGAAGCTCCAAAAGTGGCTGCTTCACCTACGCCTGCGGGACAAGGAACAACTCCTAAAAAAGTAGGATAATAAATATGAACTTAGACCAAATAACTTCAATCTTTAGACACGAATGGCTTGTGTTTCCACTATTTGGTTTAGCTGTATTTTTTGCTGTTTACATTTCAGCAGACAAAGTTATCGTATCTTTACAAACAAAAAGCGCAGTGAAAAAAAAAGAAATTCTCATGCACATGAAACTGCTCGGAATGGATACTGACGAGAAAAAAGTTGTGCGCTTAATGCTTATAGCGAGTGTTGGTATCGGCTCTCTTTTTTTTCTATTATTTTGGCCCGAAGTATCTGTTGGTTTATTTATGGGAACATCAATTGGAATCGCTGGATTTCAACTCTTACCTATTGTTTACAAAACTATGTATGAACGTCGATGCAATCTATTTGTAGATCAAATGGTCGATGCTTTAACAATTATGGCCAACGGGGTTAAATCAGGTTCAAACCCACAACAATCTATGCAGCGTGTGGTTGAAATTATGGGTAATCCAGTCAGATCTGAATTTGCACAAGTCTTAACACAAACACAATTTGGTCAAAGCTTTGAAGAAGCACTCACTGATTTAGCTGAAAGAATACCTCGTCAAGACGTGCAAATGTTTGTAACGGCCATTAATATTTTAAAAGAGACTGGCGGCAACATGGCTGAAACATTTCAAACTATCGTTTCAACTATTCGTGAACGCCAAAAACTCGAGAAAAAAATATCTGCTATGACTCAACAAGGAATTATGCAGGGTATTATCGTTTCGTGTATTCCTTTTATTATGGGAATCATTTTTTATATGCTTGATCCCAATTACATTACACCTATGTTTAACACGGCTATAGGCCTGATTATGCTAGTCTTTATGCTAGGTCTGCAAATAGTAGGTGGAATCGTTATTAGAAAAATTGTTACAATAAAAGTATAAAAAAGCAGTTAATTCGCTGAAACACGAGGTTTTAAAAAATGAAGACATGGAAAGCTCTTCTTGCATCTACAATCACTTTATTCTCAATCAAAACATTTGCTCTGGTTGACATGAATAATGCTGGCTATTCTAACACTTGGATCGACTTAGAAGTGCCTGGTACGGGTTACGATATGCGCGTGTTACGTGCTTATAAAAGTCGTACAATTTACAACGGCATGTTTGGCTTTGGTTGGTGTTCTGAGTTTGAAACAAAACTAGAAGCCCGCGCAGACGGTAATATTAAAATTTCAGAATGCGGTGATGGACAAGAAATTCTTTTCACAACAAATGAAATTAACAAAAAAGAAGTCGATGCGTTGATCAAACAAATCGTCACAAAAATGAAAACAGATAAAAAATCTAGTTCTAGTTCTGCAGACTATTGGACAAACATGGAAAAGCAGCTTTTTGATGATCCTGATTTAAGATCTAAATACGCTAAGCAATATGGCTTTATTACTCCTATAAAAGAAAATACAAAATACTCTGCCAATGGACAAGAAGTTGAAAATGTGATTTTTAATAAAACATATTACACTCGAACATTTCCAGATGGAAGTTATCAGCGTTTTGATTTACAAGGACGTCTGACTCATATGTACGACAAAAACAATAACTTTTTGAAGTTCGAATACCAAAAAGACTTGTTAACTGAAATCACAGACAACAATGCACGCAAATTAACTTTTAAATATTATCCGAATAAAAAAGTTATGCGCGTGACTGGTCCGAATGGTTTAATGTCTGAATACAAATACAGCCAACAAGAAGACATGGTTTGGAATCGCAATGCTTGGGCTAAAAAACCAACTGATGTCTACTTGTTTGAATATAATGAATTTCACAATTTAACTAAAGCTATCTGGCCAGATAAAACTTTTATCGCACTAAAATATGATAACCTGAAAGACTGGGTTATGAGTTTCACTGACAGAGATAAATGCGTAGAAAATTATAAATACGAAGTTTCTGCTAACGACCCTAAATACCATTATTGGTCTACTGCTGTAAAAACATGTGGTAAAAAAGTTGTTGCAGATAATCGTTATGAGTTTTGGCACAAACAGCTGCCAAATGGACAAGTTGTTTTAAATCGCATTCTGACTAAAGTAAATGGCAGCACACGTGATATTACTTACCATGATGTGTTTGGTAAACCAACAATGATTAAAAAGAACAATGACCGCGTTGATTATGAGTATTACGCTGACGGTCTTATTAAAACAATGTCTACGCCTAATTCCAAAATGGAATACACGTATGATCAGAGCATCAAAAGAATTTCAGCAGTCAAAACATCAATAGTGAACGAAAAAGGCAAAGTTTTAGCCACACGAACAACTTCATTTAAGTATGATCCTAAAGGTAATTTGACTTACGCGGAAAACACCGAAGGACAAAAAGTTAATATGACTTATGATCTAAAAGGTCGTATTCAAACTATAACTGACCAGGCTAAAAAATTAGTTAAAATAGAATATGAAGAGCGTTTTGGTAAACCTGCTATCGTCACACGACCAGGGTTAGGAACAATTAAAGTTCAATACAAGCCAAGTGGTGAAATTTCTAAAGTTGACAGTGCTGATGGCCCAACGGTAGCTTCACAAGTGGCTAGCACTTTTAATAACTTATTAGATGTAATTGCTCCAGCAACACAAGAGCTTTATTTATAGGTGGTAAATATGACAAAAATTATTTTCTTATCTTTAACGATTTTATCACTCAGTTTATTAGCACAAACAGACGCTTCATCTGATTCAGCATTTCCTGCCAATCGCGTAGCAGCGCAGGGCACAGATAGAAATGCTTTACAAACAGGTGAAAACCAAGCTGGTACACAATTTATGGGCTCTGCGGACCAAGGCACGCAAGTCAGCACCTGCCCTGGTTGTGAAAATAGACCTTTGCTTTTAACAACACAAAGAGACAGTGCGCGACCTGGTGTAGAACAACCTTCTTCAACAGATCCAGCAAACACTGGAAGTACTGGAAAGTAAAAAAAAGGCCACTTCAAGTGGCCTTTTTTTTTAATCTACTAAAGCACATTGTATATCAATTTTATTTGCTTCATTAACTTCGGCCGGAATATTCATTCCAAAACTTAAATATCCCACAGATGAACTCGTTTCAGTTCTAACATTTGTTAATTTATCAGAAACAGTGACTCTTAATTGATTGTCGTTCTGGCTGATTTTGTAAGCCAAGACAATAACTTCGATACGTTCATTTAATAGTTTTTCGATTAAGACTAATTTCTTTTGACCAATTGATCCGTCGACGTTTTCCCAACGATCAGAACTTACTGATTTGGTTTGCGAATTAAACTCATTATCTACTGAAGTTGATAATGCACATGAAACTTTGCTTTCTGCTGCATTCGCGAAAAAGCCAGTTAATAATAAAGTTGCTAAAATAATTGTTTTCATAAAACGTTCTCCTTTTTGAATGATTATACACAAAACAAAAAGAAGTAAAATATTACATTTTTAATATTTTATATAGGCATTTGCTTATACATTTACTCTATCGTAAATACAGTCTGAACAGGATAATGATCCGATGTTTCGTAGTCTAAAACTGTAGTACGTTGCTGACTTAAGCCACGATAAAAAATGTGATCAAGCTGTAAAAAACGATTATCGTTTATTGGCTTTGCGTGAAACAGCCCAGCTTCGGCAGTTTTTTTCATAAGATACGTCATGCGTACACCATTCCAAGTGTTAAAATCGCCACCCCAAATAACAGGTCCAATATGTTGCTTTATTCGTTCAACAACTTGATCAATATGATTTTCAAAATCTGAACCTAAATTAAAATTCAGTGCATGCGTGTTCACAACCAGAATTTTTTTATTTGCAATAGTTAGATATCCCAAACCACTTGCTTTATGCGTATTCAAAATGGGTTCTGTTCCTGGCGATAATAAATTTTGAACCGCATTTAAATTTGATCGCGCACCAATGAGAACTCCTGTAGCCGCTGTATTAGAGTTTTGACAAAAGCTTTTATACATCACCCAATTCATATCAGGCATGTATGAGGTGAATGACTTTTCCCAAGCCGGAGTATGTACGGCTTCTTGTATTAAAAATAAATCAGACTGTTGATGAAGTTTTTGAATATCTGTAAATACACCTTGCTTACCATATTTATAAACATTCCACGTCGTGACTGTAAGCTTACGAACTGAATCTAATTTATTTTCTATTTTGTTGTAGCTTTTATGAGATTCAGTGCTAGCACAAAGTGGATTTGTCTCAATTTGAGAAAAAGCCGAATTACAAAAAATGTTTATCATTGTAAAAAGCATGAACAAGTTAACTTGTGATTTGATGTTATTTTTAGATCTGCAAAGTGTTTGGCGATAGTGTGTTTTCATAAACAACTAAGATGCGAAACTCTTGCCAAGACCGCGATGCAATTACACGTTTTCTAACTCAAAAACTCTTGTTATTAAAAACCCACTGCTTTGTATTTCGTATTTCACATCATAGTTTAAAACATCAATTCCGAACTTACGACCATGGCTTAAAGCATCTTCAACGGGGATTTTTCTTTTTTGAAATGCCGGTCGAGGATCCAATTCAATCATGGCAATCGCCATTTTTTCTAAATCACCTGAAGCATCAAACTTTTTAAAATCCGCCTTGGCTTCGGTAGAGATTTGAACACTATATTTTTTAACTGGAATATCAGCCCAACCTGAATTCGCGTGATCTATTTTATCAGCCAAGGGAATGTAGGGTTTAATATCTAAAATCGGTGTACCATCCAGCAAATCAACTTCGCTCACGTGAATTTGTGGACCATCTGCGTGATCCAAAATAATTTTTTCTAGTTTTACAGCTGAAATACCTATTGGATTCGGACGATGAGGCGAGCGTGAAGCAAACAAGCCGATTTTTTTATTTCCACCTAAGCGCGGTGGGCGAATGCTTGGTTTCCATTTTTTGCCACCATGACTATGAAAAACAAATACAATCCACAGATGCGAAAATGTTTCTAGCCCTTTAAGCGCTGTCACAAAATCTGCATCAGGTTTTAATTGAATAATGCCTGTTAATCCCTGGCTCACGCCAGGTTGATGAGGTATTCCAAACCTTTGCTGATAAGGCGATTGTAAAATGCCAATCGCCTGAAAATCAAAATTTGGTAAGTCAGGTTTCTTTTTTGCCATTAATTTTTTACTAAAGCTGTCACACCAACTTTTAATGTCGCACCATCAATATCAGATGTTTCAACATAAGTTCCAACAGCGTTATCACTAACAGCTTTTAAAGTTAATTTAGCTGCTAAAGTTTCTGCTATAAGAGTTGCTTCATGAGCCTTTAAAGCCGCTAGTAATTCACCTTCACAGCAAATCTCTAAATTAATTTTATCATCTAAATTAAAATTTGCAGCTTTACGAGCCAATTGAACTTTTCTCATGATTTCGCGAGCCAAGCCCTCTTGTTCTTGCTCCGGCGTAACTGTTGGATCAACCTTAATTGAAACAATTTGATGTGTTGTTAAATCAGGATTGTCACCTTTAGCAGATCTACGAATCTCAACATCAGCCACTGTGATTTGTTCACCGTCGACAGTTAGTGATTCGCCTTTTTCTAGTTTTAAAATACTTTGTAAATCTAATGCTTGAATGCCAGCCGCAACAGATTTCATTTTAGGACCTAAACGTTTACCAAGCGCTGGAAAATTAGCTTTTGCCGTGATTTGAACGTATTTGTCTTCTTGTGCGTCGTAATTCACAACACGAAAGTTTAATTCATCAACAAAATACGGCTCAAATTGTTTAAGTGTTTCTAGCACAGATGCACTTCTGTGAATAATCGTAATCTCACGTAATGGTATTTTAGCTTTAACGCTGATTTTTTCACGGTGATTACGCCCTAGTGTAACTAGCGTATCCATAGCTTTAACAGCTTCTTCTAAATCAGGTCTTAAAAGTTTTTCGTTAGCTTCAGGAAAGCTTTCTAAATGAACGCTTTCTTTTTTATTTGGCATAACTTGCGACAAATTTAAATAAGTTGTTTCAGCCATAAACGGAGCAAACGGCGCCATCAGTTTTGATAACGTGACCAAAACTTCATGCAACGTTTCGTAAGCAAAACGTTTTTGTTCAGGCATACCATCTTGCCAAAACAATGTTCGATTAAAACGAATATATGTATTTGTAAGCTCTTCGATAAATTGTAGCAAATGTGGAACAACGTTATACAAACGATAAGCGTCCATTTCTTTTTGCGTATTCGCAATCAACCCGTGCAAGCGTGATAAAACCCATTGATCTAAAATATTTGGAGTTTTATGAGCATCACCGCGCGGAACAAACTGGTCAATGTTCGCGTAGTTCACATAAAACGAATAAGAATTCCACCAACGAAGTAAAATTTTACGAACGATATCAAAAACACCTTTTTCAGAAAATTTTAATTCCTGAGCTTTAACAACAGGTGAATCAATTAAATATAATCTTAAAGCATCAGCACCGTGTTTATTTAAAACCTCCATTGGATCAGGATAGTTTTTCAAGCTTTTTGACATCTTACGACCGTCTTCAGCTAAAACTAATCCGTTCACAACAACATTTTTAAACGGCGCTTGATTAAACAAAGCTGTACCGATCACCATCAGTGTATAAAACCAACCACGCGTTTGATCTAAACCCTCTGCAATAAAATCAGCAGGAAATGCTTTTTTAAAATCGGCCTGATTCGTTTCTGGATATCCCCACTGTGCATAAGGCATTGATCCAGACTCAAACCAACAATCTAAAACGCCATCAACGCGTTTTAATGGTGATTTACCAGTCGGTGAAGGAATCGTAATTTGATCAACAAAGTCGATATGTAAGTCTTCAATTTTTTGACCAGATAATTTTTCTAATTCGGCACGTGAACCAACACAGATAATTTCGCCCTCTTGATTTCTCCAAATAGGCAATGGAGTTCCCCAAAAACGGTTACGCGAAATCGCCCAGTCACGAGCGTTTTCTAACCAGTTTCCAAAACGACCATCACGTAAATGATCCGGAACCCAATTAGTTGTGCCATTTGCTTTTAATAAATTTTCTTTAATTTTTTCAACAGCTACAAACCAACTTGAGACAGCTTTGTAAATCAACGGCGTGTCTGAACGATAACAATACGGATAACTATGCTGTATTGTATCTTGCTTGAAAATAAGTCCGGCTTTTTTTAAATTAGCAATAATTTCTTTATCGGCATCTTTAACACGTTTGCCAACTAAATCTGGAACTTCGTTTGTGAACATACCATCATCATCAACTGGATTAACCAATTGAATGCCGGCTTTAACACAAGCATAGTAATCTTCTTCACCAAACGCTGGTGCAATATGTACAACGCCTGTACCGCTATCAGTTGTGACGTGATCTGAAGAAATAACTTTGAATGCTCCTTCATTTTTACGATCAGCAAAATAATTAAATAATGGTGTATAAGTTAAACCAACTAATTCAGAACCCTTAACTTTTTCAATAATTTCGATGTCTTTTTTAGGATCTTTAAAAGCACTCGCCAATAATGCCTCAGCTAAAATAAATTTACGACCAGTCGCAATTTCATTCACTTTAACGTAATCAATATCGTGACCAACGGCTAATGCTAAATTAGACGGTAATGTCCATGGCGTCGTCGTCCATGCTAAAACATAAGTTTCCGCTTGTTGATCAAGTTTGAACATGACAGTTAAAGCAGGATCTTGAACCATTTTATAATTTAAATTCGCTTCAAAATTTGAAAGTGATGTCGATACACCAACAGAGTACGGGACAACTTTGTAACCTTCGTAGATGAGTCCCTTTTTGTACATTTCTTGAAAGACCCACCACACACTTTGCATGAATTCAACATCCATCGTGAAGTAAGGCTTATCCATATCGACCCAACGACCAATACGGCGAACGGTTGTTTTCCATTCTTCTGAATATCTTTTTACAATTGAGCGGCAATGATTGTTGTAAGTCGCAACACCCATTTTTAAGACGTCTTTACGGCTTTCAATTTTATGAGCTTTGTTAATTTCGTATTCAACAGGTAACCCGTGACAATCCCAACCGAAACGACGCGGTACTGTGTAGCCCTTCATTGTCCAGTAACGTGGAACAATGTCTTTTAAAGTTCCAGCTAATAAATGGCCGTAGTGGGGTAAACCAGTGGCAAACGGTGGACCATCGTAAAAACTGTATGTTTTTTTACCTTCTGAAGCTAAAGACTTTTTAAAAATTTGGTTATCGTCCCAAAATTTTAAAAGATCTGATTCTTGTTGAGCGATATTAACGTCAGGTGAAACTGGCGTATACGTAGTTTTTTTCGATGGATGAGTCGTATTTTGCATTCAGGAAAATTATCACAAATTCTAAAGATAAGGAACCACTAACCAGACCTTTACAACCACCCCGAAGTGACACCAATTTATATGGCCCATAGCTTGCTCTATATATGTCAACGGAGGCTATCGTCGTTATGAAAATATTAAGTATTATCAATATGTTATCTTTTATTGTTTTTTCGGGTGTTAAATCTTGGGCACAAGTTGCACCACCGTCTGCGAAGGTCATGAATGTTCAAATTGATGGCTCTGGTTGCGATGCTGGTTCAGCAAATGCTGTGATCACAGACGATCTTAATTTTTTAAGTGTACTTTACGATCGATACACAGCTGAAATCGGCCAGGGTACTGCACAACCAAAAGCCAAAGCAGCAGAGAAACACTGTAACATCATCGTTGATATTAATGTTCCACAAGGCTGGACTTTGTCATTTGACCAAATTGATTATCGAGGTTTTGTGCAAGTTCCTAATAAAGCGGCGGCAGCATACCAAATTACGACAGCCGATATTGAGGGCGGAGCATCTGCAGGCTTTGATCAACAAATTTTTCAAGGACCTAAAACCGAAAATTTTACGATTAGTGTGAAAAATAAAATTCCAAAAGTTTTATCAACTTTAAGTTGTCAGAGTAATTCACAAAACATTCGAGTTCGCATCAAAAACACGATCGGTGTTCGTAACTTGTTAGCTGGATTCTTACGACCAACTGTTAAAATTGTTGTCGATTCCACAGATGCTTCGTTTAAACAAAATCTGAAAATTAATTGGAAACGTTGTATGTAATTTGAATTACAAGCCAAGATGACATTGTATATAGTATTTCATATACTGAGAGGTTTTTAACGAATTTCTATAAATTTTTTGGTTTAAATTTTTACTTAAAAGATATTGCTCACGCAAAAGAGCAAATCTAATTTATATTAGAACAAACAAATAAATAATGATTATCATCTAATTTAACTAGATAAAAGCTCTTTCTCATCAAGAACTATATTTAGATGTTAATACTTTTCGCAAAAACTTTCCAGACGGGTTTTTAGGAATTTCAGATAAAAAGTAAAAAAAATCAGGGACTTTGCTTTGTGTTAAATTTTCTTCACAAAATTTTTTCAGTTTTGAAACATCAATTTGTAAATTACTGATTACTGCTGCTCCAATTTTTTCCTGTAGGTTTGCGCCAACTACTTTGAAAACACAGCACTCAAGTATGCCAGGAAAGTTAAGTATTACTTTTTCTACCTCTAAAGGATGAATAGAATATCCTGCTTTTTTAATAATGTCTTTTATTCTTCCAATGATGTATACATATCCATCACTGTCAAAATAACCAATATCACCTGTACAGAAATATCCATCAATAAATGCATTATCCTCATTGTTTAAATAGCTTTGAAACATGTATGGAGTTTTAATTAAAAGCTCACCGATAGTATCGGGCTGAGATATTAATTCCTCATCTTTTAATATTTTTATTGAATTCCCTTCGATAATTTTACCCACAGACTTTGGTTTAGAAGTATCGCTTGGCCCCTCTGCGCTTATATAAAAGGTCTCGCTAATTCCAAACTCTTGAAATACTGAATCGCCAAATAAACGACTCAGCTTTATTTTTGAATCCAGATCTATAGGTGAAAAACCAAGGCCAAGGCATCTCAAATATGGCAGAATTTTTTGATCTGATCGCTCTTGTAAGAAAATTAAAACTGTTGCTATTGCTGGGTTAATATGTAGATAATTTACCTTCTCTGTTTCAAAATATTTTAAATGCTTTTTAGAGGTAATGCCATCAAAGACCTCTGTTGCAATGACTGTTCCTCCTGTTAAAAATGCTTTCAAAACATGATCGAGCCAACCACCTTGATAAGCAAATGGCATGATTGTTACAGTCGTAATTTTATAGTCGATCTTGTACGCCAGCAAAAGCGATTCCAGTCCACGATATATATTTTGAAACTCAATTGGAATTAATTTTATTTCTCCAGTAGTTCCTGAAGTAGAGCTGATCATAACATTTGTATTATCAAACAATTTTGAAAAAATGGCAGAATGCGAAAGCATATTAACTTGATTTGTAACGCAAAAGTGATCTTCAAGGTAATCATAATCTTTTAACTCACCAAGTATTCTATTTACTTCATCCTTTTGCAAATTGTGATCTAAAGGAAAGAAGGTGCGACCTAAATTCCAACAAACCAACATTAATATTATATCAGAGCATGAGTTGCTAGTTCTAGAAACAAGTATCTGCTTTGAATAATTTGAAGACAACCATTGGGAATTAATTTCGATAATAGTTGTCAACTCAGAGTATGTATATCTTCGATCATCTTGACTGTCGATGATCGCAATATCAGAATTTTTTGAATTGAACATAGCTCTAAGCTTATTGACATAAATTTGATTATTCATTAGCTTGATTGTAGGCTTAGTTTTAACTTAAATTAAGTACTTTTTTGGAGTTCAAAATGATTGTAAGAAGACTGAATGAAATATCTGAATCTGATAAGTGTATTAAAAGCTCAACATTCGAAAGTCGTCGTTTTTTACTTCGTTCAGACAAAATGGGATTTACTTTAACCGATACATTAATATACCCAAATACCTCAACTGAAATTTGCTATATTAATCACTTAGAAGCTTGCTACTGTATTGAGGGCACTGGATCTATTCTGCTAACTACTGGAGAAACAATAGAGCTAAGCCCTGGAACAATGTATGCGTTAGATCAGCACGAGCGCCACACAATTTTGGCCAAAACAGCATTAAGACTGATTTGTGTTTTTAACCCTCCACTAAACGGCGCTGAGATTCATAACAAACAAGGTGCCTACGATCTATGAATCCGTATCCCACAAGAAGACTTGATAATCATGTTGGTATAATAAAGAGACAAGAAGACATCATCTTGGATCATACTATTCCGCTACTTGATAATTATGCTAAAAATGGGTATTTGGTTATACCAAACTTTACATTAGACCAGGCTATGATAAAAAATTTTAATAGCTCTGTCTCGACTTATGTAAATCAAAACCTCAAAGATAATCCTCTCATAGTATTTGAGCCTAATTCCAAAGATATCAAATCTCTTTTTTATGTTCACAAGCTATTTGAAAATGTAATATTAAACATCCTCAGAAAAAAAGAAATTAATACGTTAATTCGTGGTATTTTGGGTGATAATATTTATATACATCAGTCTAGAATTAATTTTAAACTTCCAGGTGGAATTGGAAAAGAATTTAATTGGCATTCAGATTTTGAGACATGGCACTCAGAAGATGGAATGCCCTCTATGCGATGTTTAACTGTTTTAATAGCATTAGATGAGTTTACTAAAGAAAATGGAGCAATAGAGTTTATTCCTCAAAGTCATAAATACTTTATTCCCACAAAAGGACTCACTCCTGAAAATAACTATGTATCATCACTAAGTTATCAGACTTTAGGTGTTCCAGAAAAATCTATTATTGAAAATTTCAAGCATGAATATGGTGTACATTCTATTCAATGTCCGCCTGGCTCGGCTATTTTATTTGATTGCAATACTCTTCACTTTTCTCCTGCAAACTGGAGTCAGAGTACGCGCTCTGCTCTGTTCATTGTTTTAAACTCACTAGGAAATCAACTTGTTCACCCATTTGAAAGCACTACACATAGACCATACTTTTTAGCTGAAAAAGAAAATCTTTTATTGGTTTAAATGATCTTTAGTAGACGAAATATCTAAAATTGCATTTGCGACATAAGGGTAATACTCTTCTCTAACAGACATCCTCATTTCACCCTCTTTATTATATATATTTTGGTCATCAATTATAGATCTTGGGAAATATGTACCTGTTGAAATTGTTTTAAAATATTTATTAGCTTCACTTTTTGTCTTGTTTGCAATTAATTCTAAGAATGGATACTTTTGCATTGTCTTAGTTGGTAAATCTACAAAAACTACAGTTACTGAAAATTTTTTCTTTTTAAGTAACTTTATAATTCGCTGATAATGGTAAAAATTTTTTTGATAATTGTTGTCTGCTACTTGCCGAATTGACGTTTGAGAAAATGCTATCTGTGATATATCACTTTTAATTGATTCGGATCTTTTATAGTATGAGATTGAGTTTTTTTTTGTTATCCTGAAAAAATCGTCACCTAAAAATAATTTTATTAAGAAATAATTCAAAGAATTAAAGTTAAAATCAAAAAGTATAGTATTAAAAATGCGTCTGTTTTGATTTTTAGCATTTTCGATTAAAAAATTTGTACCAAAAGAAGTTGGTGCAATAAAATCGAAGGGTGATACTAACCATATAAAATCTTTATATCTTTCAACCTCTTGGGAGTTTAAAAGTGCATCTGTATGAATCATGTTCTGACCATCAAAAGCTAGAAAATCAAATTCTTTAAGAGCTGATCTACCTTCTGGAAAAATCTCTTGTATGAAACAATTACCAAATATTATTTTTGAATTATTATTTGTAATTTCAAAAAAATCAAAGTTATTTAGTATAGGTCTTCTTTGAGAGAGCACATCTATAGCCCTTGTATCGCCGATATTAACTTGAGCAGTTAGAAAAAGTAATGCTAAGTAAACTACCAAAAACCCAATTAGACAGCCTATTGTCTTAGAAAGAGCTGTATATAAATGGCTCATCATAGATTACTCCCATAGTAGATAATAAAAAAACAACAAGGCTTGTAAATATGAGTTTTGGTACAAGCTTAGCTCTTGAAATATCCTCAAACAAATCAGACTTATTTTTAAATACATAAATTTTATATACAGCTAACAAAATTGCTACCAATATGAAATTAAATACTGATGATCCTACCGCATCAGGTGCCCACCCTGGAGTAATTAATAACTGCCTAGACGTTATGCTGTTGCCTATGCTTTCGATATTTACCCAACTAACATTTTTCAGAAAGGACAATATTTCTAGTGTTCTTGCAGTTGTTGGACTCCGAAAAAATATTCCCTCAAATGACATTACATTAAATACAAATATTCTGCCTATCCATTTATTGTTAAGTATTTTTATTTTAGAAAGAAGGTAAATTTCAATAAAAATAAAAATAATATGATATAGTCCCCATATAGCAAAATTTATTGAAATATAATGCCACATTGCACTCACCATGAAACAAGCAAAAATAGTTATTGATGTTGGCACCTGAGAAAATTTTAGCGGAAGAAAAACATAAGTGCGAATCCAATTATAAAGAGAAATGTTCCATCTTGACCAAAATTCTTGAAGAGAGATCGCTGAAAATGGATTTTCAAATCCTTTAGTTATTTTAATTGAAAAAATTTTTGAAATACCTTCTGCAATATCAGCATACCCAGAAAAGTCCAAGTATACTTGAATAAAAAATAAGTACAAAATTAGTACAGTGCTTAAGCTGCCAAATTCATGAGTAGAATCAAACAACGGTGCAGTCATAATTGAGATTTTATTCGCAAAAATAATTTTTTTACAAATACCTTTTAATATTTGGAAAAAGCCTATCTGAAAATCTGTTATACTGAATACTCTTTTCGACTTAAGTTGCGGCATAAATTTATGTGATAACTCAATCGGTCCGCATAGAATTTTGGGGAAATAAAAATAATATAAAAATGTTTGAAAAACATCTTTCTCTTCGTCGAAAATTCCCCAAAATGCATTTAATAGATATCCGACTGACTGTAATAATACAAATGAAATTCCTAATGTTGATATCATTGATAGACGATTGGTAAATAAAAAAAACTTAGATACAATGATATTGTCAATTAGTTCAAAATTTTGCTTAACTATTACTAGAAACAAAACATTGAGAAAAATTTTAAGCAAAAGAAAATGTCGGTATTTTTTATTTTTTAATTTTTTTTTCTGATACCCTTGAACAATTAAAAAGTCAGTTAGAAAGACTAATAAGAGTAGCATACAGATGACTTCAGAAACCATCATTAGGAAAGTGCTAGAGATCCCTACAAGAATAATATTTTGCATTTGAGTATTTGACCTATAGTAAGCTATGATAGATATTAACAACACTACAGATAAATAGATAATAGAGACCATATATATTATTATTTTGCTGTTTTTAACTTGTCCAGATATTTTTCGGAATAACCTAATACATGAATGATAGACTACTAAAAGAAATTGAAACAATTATTCGAAGTGTTTTTCAAAGCGAAGATATTATAGTTTCGTTATCAACAACAGCGCACGATATTCCAGGCTGGGACTCATTAAAAAATATAGAAATACTAACAACAATAGAAGCAAAATACTCCATTCGATTTTCAATGGCCGAGCTCATTTTACTTGAGAATATTGGTGATCTTGTTAAGAACGTTGAGGTTAAACTCAAGTAATTATTTTCTTATAAATATACTAAACTGGAATATTTTTGGAACTTTTCTTCAAGTGTCTTAACAAGTTAAACACATAAGAACTGAATCTAAACTATTTAAAATCGATTTTTATATCTTATTATAAGTGAGTGATTTCGCGGTAGTTAGAGCGGCAACCAAAGGCTAAAAACCTAAATGGCGGAAAGTGAGGGATTCGAACCCTCGAGCCCCGCGAAGGGCTGCCAGTTTTCAAGACTGGTGTATTCAACCGCTCTACCAACTTTCCGTTGTCTGTTTTATTGGATTTGACGCCTAGATTCAACAGATTTTTGGAAAGTTTTGCGATGTTGCGGCGCGCATACGCCGCATTGAAAACAAAAAAAGCAGATTTACTCGTATTTAAGAAAAACTATTTAATTTCTGATTTATTACCCATGTAACCGCGAAGAGCTTTTGGAATTTCAATAGAGCCATCTTCGCGTTGATAATTTTCAAAAATTGCAATTAATGTTCGACCAACAGCTAGACCACTTCCGTTTAAAGTGTGCACAAATTGAGGTTTACCACCGTCTTTGGGTTTAAATCTAATATTCGCACGACGTGCTTGAAAGTCTTCAAAGTTAGAGCATGAGCTAATTTCTCTGTAAGTGTTTTGACCAGGTAACCAAACCTCAAGATCGTAAGTCTTAGTTGAACCAAAACCCATGTCGCCCGTGCAAAGCAAACTTTTACGGTATGGCAACTCGAGCTCGGTTAAAATCTTTTCAGCATGACCCGTGAGTGCTTCATGAACATCATAAGAAACAGTCGGGTGACAAAAAGTCATGAGCTCAACTTTGTTGAACTGATGCTGACGAATTAAACCCTTGGTATCTTTACCGTGGCTTCCGGCCTCAGAACGAAAACACGGCGAGTAAGCACAAAATGATTTTGGCAAATCGCTTTCGTTTAATGTTTCATTATTGAAATAATTTGTAACCGGTACTTCTGCAGTCGGAATTAAATAATAGTCTGTATTTTCTAAGTGAAAAACATCTTCTTTAAATTTAGGAAACTGTCCCGTTCCAAGCAAACTGTTACTGTTCACAATAAATGGTGGAATCATTTCTGTATAACCATGTTGAGTAGAGTGTAAATCCATCATGAACTGAATTAACGCTCGCTCCATTTGAGCCGCTTGACCTTTTAAAAAAGTAAATCGTGCGCCTGTGGTTTTACCAGCGCGTTCGAAATCAATAATATTAAGCTTTTCACCAAGCTCAATATGTTCTTTAGCTTTAAAAGAATATTTTTTAGGTTCGCCCACAGTTTTAACAACTTTATTATCATGTTCAGACTTACCAACTGGCACAGACGCGTGCGGTTTATTTGGAATAGTTAGTAATAATTGATAAACTTGTTCATCGATTTGTGTGGCTTGAGATTCTAATTCTTTAACTTTTGATTTAAGTTGCTCAACTTCAGTTAAAATTGAAGACGCATCTTTACCTTCGCGTTTAAGCTGGCCGACCTCAGCACTTAACTTATTTTGTCGTGCTTTTTCAGTTTCGGCTTGTGTAATCATTTCTTTGCGCTTGATGTTCATCTTAATAATTTCATCAAGTGTATCTGTTGATGCGCTTCTGTTAATCAAACCTTGTTTGTAATCATCGTAGTAAGATGTGCCATTTTCAGCTTTTTTCTCTAATAATTTAATATCAATCACAATAAGTCCTATCTGCTATGGGGCAATTAAAATATACATTCTTAACACAGTACCAATCAATACGCATATGAGATCAAATATCAAAATATTTAAAAGTGATAGTCGAGCCAATGCTTTGTAAATAGCTGCTGTAAAAACAATTGTTACAAATAAAAGCATAAAACTGCCAGATTGGGACAGCTCTTGAACGATCAGAGCCAAAACTAAACCTATAAAAAATCCCGATATAACTCTTAAAGTTATATGAGCTAAACTATGTGAAGCATTTTTAGCTCCTGTTTGTACATTTGCTGAAAAATTTTTTAATTTATCCCCAACAGCCATCATTTTCATTTCTCCATTACATTTTAGTCTTCATCATAATAATTAAAAGCCACCCATCGATCTAATTTTAGCCTCTATTTGGCTACGGTCAGGAGCGTTGGGTGAAAGCTCTAAATATAATCTGAATGCATCTAAAGCCTCTTTTTTATATCCTTTGAGCTCGTTTACAAATCCTTGCTCTAAGTATATTGACGCATTTCCGTTTTCTTTTTGTTTAGCAATGTCCAACATGTCTTGTGCAATATCAATAGCTTCACTTTTTCTATAGCATGTTGCAGCTTTGACATAAAGATCTGCTGATGTCGGTCGAAGCTTAATTCCTAAAGAATATTCTGCAGCACACTCTTTATATTGTTGTTTTGCATTATAAACCTGGGCTGCTAACAAATATGGGTCAGCAATTCCGGGGTTTTTCTTTTTTTCTTCATTCGTCATTTCAATGGCTTTATCAAATTCACCCATTTCTAAAAAGCATTTAGCAATAAAATAAGAAATTCTAGGATAATTTGGATTTATATCTTTAACCATTTTAAATTTATTCAACGAAGATCGTATCATCACAGAGGCTTCAGCTTGTGTTGTGGTTTCAAGTTCAAGTTGTGCAGTAGCAAACAAAGGCTCAACATCCGATGGGTCTATAACAGCCGCTTGCATATAATATTTCTGAGCCATTTTAGAGTCGTTTGTGTATTGATACGCTCGTGCCAAGCCCATCAATGCTTTCTTGTTTTTAGAATCAAGATCAACAATTTGTTTATAAATGTCTAGAGCCGATCGATATTTGTCTTGTGTTTCATAAAACTCAGCCAAACCAATTCTATAATCTGTCGTATACTGAAAAGTCTCGATCAATTTCTTGAAATAGTTTTCAGCGGCAATTGAGCCATTTGAAACATATAAATATTTTGCATACGTAATTTGAGCATCTGGTAAACCTGGTTCCAAATCGACGGCCTTATTTGCATATTTCTGCGCATCATCTTTGTATTTGTTTTTCTTCAAATCTTCTTCTTTGTCTCGAGATGGCATGTTTAAAAATAAGCTGCCATTAGCATTAGCTAAAAGAGACAACAACTCAATATCAGCATCATAAAGTTTGTAAGCTTTTTCACCATAGGTAATGGCGCCAACAAGATTATTTTTTCTGAACTCAACGAGAGCTTGTGATTTTAAAATATCAAAGCTTTGTGGATTAATTTTGGTAGCATCCAATAGTGCTTTAGAAGCATCAACAAAGTTATATTTTTGCGATAAATAATCTGCTTTTAATGCATAGGCCGCAAAAAATTTAGGATCAGCTTTTATTGATTTATCAACCCATAACATCGCATCACGGGTTTGATTGATCATCCATAAACTTTTTGCAGTTTTAAGGGCAATCAATGCATTTTGCGAATCATAATCGAATGCAGCTTTGTACTGCGCTTGTGCGGCTAAATGATCACCAGAGCGTGCAAATTGATCACCTAAAAAAACTAATTCAGATGCAGCATTGTTATTTTTTTCTTCTCCACCTAAAGACACTACTATATCTTTCAGACCTTTGTGGCTCGGACTTATGGTCAAACCAAACTGCGCCACTTCTAATGCTTTTTGATTTTCACCCTTACCCATTAATAGTCTGATGTATTCTAATAAAGATTCTATGTAAAAACTTTTAGGTAGTTTGTTTGCTAATACAAAACCATTACTAAAATAATCATAAGCTTTATCATTTGACTCTAGTTTTCTTTCGATCAGTGCTAAACCAAATAAAGCACCTTTGTAGTTAGGATTTTTTTTGAGAATCTTTTCGTAAATACTTTTAGCTTCATTTAATTTGTTTTGTTTATATAACGAACGTGCTTGTGCAAACATACTCCAGTTCCAATCTGGAAATAGTTTTGATGCTTCTTGATAATAGGCCTCTGCATTCGTATAGTTTGTACTTTCTTCGTAAAGTTCACCGCGAATTAAATATAAGAATGGAAACAATATAAATTTTTCGTCAGTTTTTTGATCTAAAGTTTTTTCAATCAAGGCCATGGCGTCTCGCGGTTGCCCTTTAATTAATAAATTTACAGACTGACAAGTATCGGCATAATTAGAAATCGCATTTAGTGATCTTGATAATTGCGACACAACAGTTACTGCTTTTAGATCATTCGTCGTCTGTTTCGTGTAAGGCCACAACTGTTGATAGACAACACATAATAAACCAATTGACTCTAAGTCTTGGTGAGCGCCCTCAATGGCTTGCACTAAAAATTTTTGTGATGCTCTTGCGTTTTCTAATGTGCCTGATTTTATCAGCGCCACGGCTTTGCTTTTTAAAGATTTTAATTCGCTCGCACCTAAAGCTTTAGCATCGTTTTTTTGTACGTTCGGAGCTATTAAAACCCAACCAGTAGACGGCGTTCCATCACCCATTAAAAAGAAAATAACAAGCAACAAAAAAGCCACGCCGACAGGAACTATGATCTTGAGCTTTTTTCTAGCTTTTGATTGAATTTCCTTTATTTGATTTAACTCAATGGTTAGCTGTTCTTCTCGTTTTTGAACAAGGTCTTGTGCTAAATCGTTTTCTTGTGCTTGAGCAGCAACTTCTAAATGTGAATGTAAAATTGGAGCTTTTGATACTGAAGGTTTTTTATTATTAGATTTTAAATTTCTAAAGCCGTATTGATTTTGTTTTCTTTCGGTTTCAACAAGTTCTTTGATCTCATGCTTTAAGTTTTTTTCTACTGGTTTAACCTTATTTAAATCATCAAGAAAATTTTCGTCTTCTGTTGATCCCGCTTTAGGTAAATTTTGTTGTTGCTCTGTTTCTTCAGTGCTCTTCTTTTTTACAACTGTTTTAACTTTTTGAATAACAGTTTCTGCTTCCATTTTTAGAGCTTTTTTTTCATCGCGTTCCACGGGGTTTTCTAAAGCCTCAAGCACAGCTTCATAAAACTCTGGCTGACGATCAAGCGCAGTCCAATCTGATTGGTTTTGTCCAATGACAAGTTCTTGGCCTGAAAACACTCCTTCGACGATCATTTTGCAAACTGCATCAGTAGTATATGGTCCTTTTATTTGGCCACTACTTAATTTTATTTTCCAATAATCGTTTGAGTTCTGATTTTTACTCATCCTGATTATTATAGAAAATAGAATTACTTCTGACAGCTGAATGATGATTTTTAAGTTCCATCTTATGACCAAGGTCTATTGTTGGAACCAGACCAGGGTTCCAAGTTGGAACTAAATTGTCCGTATAAACACTCTATACGTGTTTGAACTCGTATAATTCTGGCACAACAGTTGCTTTAGTGTCTTTTATATGAAATGGATGGCAATCGTTTATATTATAGCAGTTCTTGTGCTTTCAGCTAAAGCAAATGCTTTTTCAAGCGATTCTAATCCTGCTTTGTTATTTAAAGATCACCAAGCGAAGCAATCTGAAACTTTGAATGTTCAGGACCCCCTCCCAGAAGTTAAGAGTCAGGTTGATCGTTTGGTGAATGTAGATTCTTAAAATACCATCTGAGTTATCTCAGAAACGCATTTTAAAGGCTTGATTGTGGCCCCTCCTCAATCAAGCCTTATTTTTTTGTGCCTCTCTTTTTTCAAAAAAAGCATTCTGCCATTACTGAAAAACAGTATAGAAAATCACAGTCGCATAATATAAATTTAAAATTTTTAATTATTTGAGTTACGGAACTCTTTTAATTTTGGCGCCCAAACTTGTAAGTTTGCCTTCTAAATTATCGTAGCCACGATCTAAGTGATAGATTCGGTTTACAACAGTTTCACCTTTAGCAACCAATCCAGCTAAGACTAAACTAGCAGATGCTCTTAAATCAGTTGCCATAACAGGTGCACCAGAAAGATGGTTAGGTTGTCCACGGACAACGGCCACTTGAGTTTTTGGAGTAATATCTGCACCTAGACGCATAAGCTCATTCACGTGCATAAAACGATTTTCAAAAACTGTTTCAGTAATAACACTTGTACCATGAGCCACAGTCATTAATGCCATGAATTGAGCCTGTAAATCAGTCGGAAAAAGTGGGTGAGGAGCCGTAGTCACATCGACAGCTTCCCATTTATCGAGAGGAAATACTCGCATTGAATCTGATGTTGTTTCAATTTTAAAACCTGACTCGCGCATTTTATTAATAAGCGCTTCAAGATCAGCAGGGTTGCAACTTTTAACAGTAACATCTCCGCCAGTTATAGCGCCTGCAATAAGTAATGTTCCGGCCTCTATTCGATCTGCCATAATTTTATGTTTTGCTGGAGTTAGTTTTTCAACACCTTCAATGCGAATTACACTTGTGCCGTGCCCGGTAATTTTGGCTCCCATAGCAATCAAGTAATTCGCTAAATCAACAATCTCAGGTTCTTTAGCTGCATTTTCAATTAGAGTTACACCGTCTGCTAATGTGGCAGCCATTAGTAAATTTTCAGTGCCACCCACAGTGGTTTTTTCAAAAAGCACTGTCGCGCCTTTTAGTTTTTTACATTTAGCAAAAACATATCCATCACGCAGTTCGATTTCTGCACCAAGAGCTTTCATCGCATCTAAGTGCAAATCTATAGGACGCGTTCCAATCGCGCAGCCACCCGGTAAAGAAACAACAGCTTCTCCGTATTTAGCAAGCACCGGACCCAAACACAAAATACTTGCACGCATTTTTCTAACAAGGTCATAGTGTGCTTCGAAAGTTTTTAATTTATTAACGTTAACTGTAAAATTATTACCATCGCGTTTTGATTCACACCCAAGACTTTGTAAAAGCTCTGCTGTTGACTCAATGTCTTTTAACATCGGAACATTTGAAAATTGATGCTCACCTTCTGCGAGCAACGTTGAAAATAAAATAGGTAAAGCAGAGTTTTTAGCACCACTGACGTGAACAGTTCCATTTAGTTTGTTTCCACCGATGACTGACATTTTATCCATTTAAAAACTCATTTCTCTTAATTTAAATCGCTTAAAAAATTACAACTTCAATTATGCTCTAGCTTTTATAACTCGATCAAGTCCTGACAAATCTTTAAGAATAACGGCGTCAGAATATTTTAATTCTTCTGAGTAGTATTTCATAAGTAGCAAACCTTGTTTATATCCCATTTCCATGAAAATAAGACCATCAGCTTTAAGACTATTTCGAAATTTTTGTGCCCATGATTTTAGAAATCGTAATCCACTGTCTTCGGCAAATAACGCTGTCGCAGGCTCAAAACGCTTAACCATAGGCTCAACCTCTGGATCATTTTCAGCAATATATGGTGGGTTTGATACAATATAATCAAAACTTCCTAGATCTAGTGGGCTAAGGTTATCCACATCATTTAAAATTATTTGCGTTTGAGAACTTAAATTCAGTAATTCCACATTTTGTTTGAGTATTTCGAAAGATTCCACAGATTTTTCCACAGAAATTAATTCAACTTTAGGATTATTCTTGGCAATTGATAGCCCAATGCAACCGGTGCCCGCGCCCAGATCTAGTACTCTGATTTTTTCACTTTGTTCATGTTTAATTTTAATATCTTTTAAAACTTCATCGACAATAATTTCAGTTTCAGGACGGGGAATCAGCGCTCCTGATTTGACTTTAAAAGTTAATCCGTAAAAACCTTTTTCTTCGATGATGTAGGCCACAGGTTCACCGTTAGATCTGCGTTTAACAAATTCGCGACAGAGATTAACTTCTGACTCGTTTAAAGGTGAATCGTATTTAACATAGAGTTGTATACGAGGAATTTTTAAAGCATGAGCAATTAACAATTCAGCATCTAATCTGGCTGATTCAATTTTTTTGTCTTTAAAAAACTGAATCGTTTTACTCAAAACTTCATTTAATTTCATAAAGATTAATATGAATTAGTTGATTGTTTTTTTAAAGCTTCGGCTTGGAAATGCGCAATCAACGGATCAATCAATATTTCAAATGATCCACTCATAACCGAATCAAGCTGATGTACTGTTAAGCCAATACGATGATCTGTAATACGCGTTTGAGGAAAATTATATGTACGAATACGCTCTGAACGATCGCCCGTACCGATTTGATCAAGCCTTACATCAGATGCTTCTTTAAGGCGCTTTTCATCTTCTAGAGCTTGTAATTTTGCAGCTAAAATTTGAAAGGCACGCTCTTTGTTGGCCAATTGTGATTTACCCTCTTGGCAATGCACAAGTATTCCAGTGGGCATATGATGCAAACGAACTGCAGATTCAGTTCTGTTGACAGACTGTCCGCCCGCACCACTGGCGCGCATAACATCAATCTTAATATCATTCATATTAATTTTAACATCTGTGGCTTCAACTTCAGGAATAACTGCAACTGTAACAGTTGATGTATGAATACGTCCTGCAGCCTCAGTTTTAGGAACGCGCTGAACACGGTGAACGCCAGATTCAAATTTCATTTTAGAATAAACAGCTTCACCAGAGATCATAGCAATAACTTCTTTTGCTCCACCAACATTACCATCAGTGTAAGAGACGAGTTCGGCTTTCCAACCGAGTGAAGATGCGTAGTGTGCATAGCCGCGAAATAACTCATCAGCAAACAATGAGGCTTCGTCACCACCAGCACCGGCACGAATCTCTAAAAGAATATTTTTATCATCATTTGGATCTTTAGGAATAAGAGCAATTTTAATTTGTTGCTCTAATTCAGGAAGTTGTTCTTCGAGTTGTTTAATTTCTTCTCTTAGAAGCTCTCTCATTTCAGCATCAGTCTCAGAAGTAAATAATTCCTTGCTGTCTTTTAATGATGCTGTTTTCTTTTTAAAATCGCGATATAGAACAACGATTTTCTCTAGCTCAGATAACTCTTTCATCAAAGCACGGTATCGCTTTTGATCAGAAGCAATATCAGGTCTTTGCAGTGACATATTCACTTCTTCATAACGTGATTCAACTGAGTCTAATTTTGAAAACATGAGATACTACTCCTAAAAAACGCCAACAAAGTTGCGCAGAAAAACAAAAAGCGGCTGATTAAGCCGCTTTAAGTTCGAAATAGAAACTGAATAAACTATTTTGTAGTTTTTCCGTATTTCTTTTTGAAACGGTCAATACGACCTTCAGTATCTAATACACGTTGTTTACCAGTGTAGAATGGGTGAGAAGCTGAAGAGATCTCAACTTTAACAAGAGGATACTCTTTGCCATCTTTCCATTTTGTTTTTTCTTTAGAATCTAAAGTTGTAGTTCCTAAAAACTCGAAATCACAAGAAATATCCTTGAAAACTACAGTTCTTACTTTTGGATGAAGTCCTTCTTTCATATTCGTCCTCTTTATAAATTAATTAGAAGAATTAGGTGATAGCATAGATCTTGTGTCATGCTCAAGAAGAAATCATAGATTATTTCAAAATAATGTATAGAATTTATAATGGTTTAGCAGCTAAGCCCTAATCAACTTAGGTCTCAGCTTTATCTGATTAACTAAGTAATTTCAGTGGGTTAGAATGAAAACAGCAGTCGTAATAGGGGCAACAGGATTAATCGGTCGAGAACTTTGTGAACTTCTAGCAGACAGCTCGACCTATTCACAGGTCCTCGCGATAGGCAGAACACCTCAAATATGGATCAATCCCAAAATTAAAAACATTCAGTTTAACTTTGAACACTGGACCGAACTAGAGTCTCAACTACAAGGATTTATTGGCTTATCTGCATGTGACGGTTTTTGTGCTTTAGGCACAACCATTGGCAAAGCCAAAACCCCCGAAAACTTTAAAAAAGTTGATCTCGAATACGTCATCTCATTCACTAAAACATTGAACAAAGTTCACGCTCAAAGGTTTCTGGTCGTTAGCGCAATGGGTGCGGATATCAATTCTTCTGTTTTTTACAATCAAGTTAAGGGAGAAATGGAAAAACAAGTCTCTATATTATTCAACGGGACAACTAGTTTCATGCGACCATCATTACTTATCGGCAACAGGAGTGAGTTTCGATTTGCAGAAAAATTGGCAATTATGATATCTCCGCTGTTGGGTATTTTCTTAATCGGTCCATTTAAAAAATATCGCCCTATCGAAAGCCGACAAGTTGCCCGTGCCATCGTTAAAATTATTGAAAACTTTCAAAAGCCAAAAGCTATTTATGAAAACGATGAGCTTGCGAATCTGTAGTCCTTCAAAATGAGACAACTCATAGATATATTTAGATGAATATATCTATCTAATTCACACTTTTGTGACAAATAGTTACTCTCTTGTGACTGTCCATCACTGATAAAGACAAGTTATTTCAAATAGATAAGATAGCGTTTTTTTAGACAATCAGTTTTTGATTAGATTTTACGGTACACTAAAAATCTAAGGAAAATTTATATGTTGCTCATGAAAAATTTAACTTCGGTTTGTCCTCACTGCCAATCCAAAAATGCATTCACTTGGTATGGAAGTTTAAATCTAGATCGTGATACAAAAATCAAAACCGATCTTATTGAGAGCGGCGGTTTATCACTTATTAAATGCTCAGATTGCCAAATACAGTACCAAGAAGAACCTGATTTAGCGATTATCTATCTATCCAAACGACTTTGGCTAATTGGTCACCCCATTCATCAAATTTCTAATTGGGAAAGACTCGAAAAAGAATCTTTACAAAATTTTAGTGGCACATTTGGCCCCAATGCTAATTCTGGATTCGAAGCCCTGGGGCTTAAGGTCAACCCACGTGTTGTTTTTGGCTGGCCCGCTTTAATCGAAAAAGTGTTAATATATGAAAACAACCTGAATGAAAAATTAATTGAACTCGCCAAATATTTAATTCAAAAAAACTTAGGACCAAGTGGATATGAATTAGAATTACGATTTTATCAAACAGATAACAACCAATTCGTTTTTCGATCTTATAATCAAAAAACTAGAAAGTTGTTAGCTGATAAATTTTCAATCTCGAGTGAAATAGTTGAATCATTTAAAAATGAAAATTCCGATTGGGGAGATTTTGAAAAGCATTTTGAAAATACTGCGTGGTTTGACTCGCTTAGACTTCATCATTATCAATCAAAAAAGAATACCACGGCAGCATAATTAAGCTAAAGGTTCCCACACTCATTGTTAGAGCAATCATAGCGTGAAATCCTATGCCTAAAATGATCAAGAACTTTCTGTATCTAGTAAAAATTAGAAATATAAATCCTAATTCAAACAATAGAGTACACCATGTTAACAGCTGACAAAGCTCTCGCTGGCGACTTAAGTAATGACTCATCCAATTATCTTGAGATAAAAAATTGGATTGTAAAATCAACTCTAGCGCATGGCCATTTAACCAATTAATATCAGGCAATTTTTTTACTCCAGCTGCAAAATAGTACGTTGCCAATGTGATTAACATGATCTTCTTCATTAATAATTCTTCTTTGGTTTTATTTTTAGAGGGCCACATTATGCTCACTATAAGAAAGAAATTCGCCAGCTGCTGAGGCTCGTGAATAATCAACGGATTGGCATTATGAAAAGAAATTTGCAAAATAAATAAAACAATCTGTAGTGGCTTTGGTAAATAATTAAAGGCAAATACGCACCACCCAACAAGCAATACCATCCAAAGCACCGAGATAAAAACTGGCGATTGTAAATAATGAAGAGCTGATGGAAAATAAGGAAATGTTAAAGCTGGCGAAACCATTTCGCCAGGCAAAAACCATCGCCAAGGTTCGGACCAAAAAAAACATAAATAGACAACTTGATGAAAACCTAAAAATAATCGAAAGCGCTTAATTGTAGTCACTGACAATTCCAGACTGTGTCTAAACCATATTTATAATCATTTCTGCTTTTGGGTGTGACTTCGATTTGAAAGCTTTCTATATCTGAATATTCTTTGTTTAAAATATAGCATATTCCTCTTATGTGGCCTGCTGTTGAAATTCCATTAAATTCAAGCTCTGACATTAATAAGACTGGCAACTTTATTCCATAAAAGGAAACATGTTTCCATGGCAAACTCTTTAAAGCTTTACTTTTTGATATAACCGAAAGAGTCAACTGTCTTTGATATAATCTCTGCGATTCATTTTGTCCCATAAACATCATATCTGAAGTAAACGGAGTCATCGCAACATCTAAGCCCAAAGGAGCAAGCAAAAACCACAAGCGCGTGCTTAACGAATCCCATACAGGGTTTGCTGATATCAACATAATAACCCAGAGCAAACTTAAAAACAAAGCTCGTGGTTGCTTAATAAATACATTCAGACTAATCTTTTTTAAATGTTTTGGATATTTGGCAAACCTCATAAAGATATTCTTGCTCTGTATGGAGGTGGGTTTTTAGCTTTACTTGTTTTTTCTGGGGTTTCTGACTCACATGTCATATTTTCTATTACTGCTTTTATCATTACCACCTTTGTAGATGCTGGTCATGGCTATGTTACTCTATGTAGAGCATTTCGTAACCCGAAATCTCGCAACTTTAATCGCAATGTTATTATTTTAGTGTCTATTGCTTTGATCTCTTTGTTGTGGATATATTTTAAAATTCCTTACTTTTGGCGCTTTGTCGTTTATTTTACGTTGTTTCACCATATCCGTCAGTTTTATGGATTCAGCAAATGGTATCAAACCATGAATAATCAATTGTGCCGCTGGAGCGATTTTTTTCTTTATGCTTTACTCATTCTTCCGGTTGTCACATTTCACTTTAGATCTGATATATCGTTTTCAATATATGAGTCTCAAGAAATTTTATTTTGGCCCAGTCTAACACTATTCAAAGTTAGTCTAACCTTTTTTGTTTCAACATTAGTCTGCTGGTTAATTTATGAAGTTCACCGTTGGAAAAAGGGGTTCAAAGAAATCAATCGTATCTTATCGATAGCTGTTCCTACTTTTTTGCAATCGTATTGTTTTATATTTGCAGACAAAAGCTCTACGGTTATATTGCCGCTTCTTGCTGTGCACGGTGTTGCTTATTTTTTTATAACTGGATACAGCTTAAATAAACTTAATACAAACATATCTAACCTCTGGCTAAAAACCTTAATCTTAATTGCTGTTGTCGCTGTTGTTGGCGGCTCTTTTGATCACATAGCAGAACAGTATGTCGTATTTGATTATATCAATTCAAATTTGCACATACTGCAAGTTATTGCCATTATAGCAATAACGACTCCTGCTCTATGGCATTATGTTTTAGATGGCTTAATCTGGAGCAAGACCGATTCTGATTTTAAACACATTCGTTCTTAATCAAAATCCTAAAAAACATTATTTCTCTGTTACAGCACAATAAGCAGTCGGAGTAATTCCATCTTTTGATGCGATCGGGTTTACACCATACAAATAATATCCATCAGGACACGTAACAGAATTAAGTGCTCCTGATACAATAATTTTCTGAACGCTGGCACCTGCTGGAGGATTTGGAAATCCTGATGCACAAGTTGCAATTTTCCAATTGGCATTAGTTCCAAAAGGTGATTCGGTGTAAATTGTCATATCAAATTTTCGCATGAACTCTTTTGGCCCAGCTGTGTTTGGGTTTATGACTTCAAACTTGACAACAAATTCTGCATATATTGAACGTATATCAACGTAATATGGTGTAACGCTAACTACAGGATCAATTGGCATAGATGGATTCAATGGATTTGGGCTTGGATTACTACCAGAAAAGGCATCACGATTAATGTCAACTTTAGCGTAAGTGTTAATGTTGCCGTTAGGATAATTCGGTAAAAAATTCTTTTTAACTAAATAAATATCTCGAATCACAAGTTTGTTGTTAACTTTACTTGTGTCTGGTGCCGAATCAAGAGAGCCTGTCCACTTGTCGTAAATGACTGCATTTGTTCCCGCGGAATCACGAATTGTAATTGGCTGGTTTGTACTGTCGTCTGGATTAAAGTTGTTAGCATATGTGGGGCTCGACGGCAAATTGTGATATCCATAACCAAGTGCATATGAACAGCCTAAAGATGATTGAAGCACTCCTTGTAAATTATTTATAAACAATTCTGCTTCTAGCTTAGACTCCATCGATCCGATCGATTGATTCAGCGAATCTATTCGCGAAAAAATAAAAAACAAGCTGGTTGATACTGCTGCAGAAATTAACAATAAATAAATAATGATACTACCGTTTTGATTTTTCATTTGTTTTCTTTATCAAAGTATTAGCTTTGCTTTCTGAGTTCATTTTATTTACATCTAATTTGCCAACTTTAACGAATTGCAGGTTTCCTTGAGAGTCTCTATTGATCTGCATCAGTACACCGTTATAAACAACTTCTTTTGCAGATCGCTCAATAACGAAACTTTCTCCTTCAGAGGCAGCATCAATTAGAGTGTACTTGTTAGGCGGCTGATATTCTGTTTTATATTTTACGCCGTCGTATTCTATATAAATTATTTTATTTGTCTCAGGGCTAACTTTAATTGGGCCACCGATTTTTTGTATTTTTTCAGTTGTGACATTAAAATAAAAATCACCTGCTTTGTTTAAATATAAACCTGAAAACGAAACCTCGCCATTAATTGGCATTTGTAAGTTTGTTGCGCCCGGCTCTAGCTTCATAACTGATAACTCGCCAAAATCTAACACGACTGGTGATTTAAAGTTTTGCATGACTTCGCCACGCTCGTTAAGAATTTGAATTTTGATTTCAAAAACTTCTCCAACTTTTACTGATGTTGGTATTTTAGTGATTTTAAGATTAAGTTTAGCATTTTGATCGACAACATTAGGAATAGGTAAATCTTTCGAAACTAATGCTGTTGAAGAGTTATAACTATTGCGAGCTTCGACCACTGTATTATTATCATTTTTAGGTTGATCGTTAACATTTTCTTTTTTTTCGCAAGAAAATAAAAAGCCAATCAACAAAAATATTACGCTCAGATTTTTAAGTTGATTTGAAGATCGAGCTTTAAATAAAAAAGGTACAAGCCATCTCAAGAGAACCTCCGTTAACGGTAAAAATAGTAGATATCCTAACCCCTCTAAAATAACATTACTGCTTTGCGGTAGTGTTGTAGATAATACTTTTAAGTATGACCCATACTGCGATGCCAATACAGCTGTTATAAAATAAGCTAGACCAAAATGCTTATTAAGTCTGGCCGCAGAACACCACAAAAATATTTTATGCGAAGTAAAACTTTGCACTGCTGGCAATAATGAAAGCCTAATCATTAAAAGTATAATGCCTAGATGCGCTAAAAACTCTTCGGGGGTGCGACGAAAAACAAAACAAGAAAATTTTTCACCTTCTGTAACTTCAGCGTAAACACCAAATTGAGTTACAAAAAATCCTAGGATTGGAATCCAAATTAAATATTCGAAATTTTTCCATTTATGCAGGTTTCGACCGTTTAAATACCATATATATCCAAGACTATAACTCAACCACGCAAGGCCTATCCATGGTAACACTGGCCACTCTGCCTCATCATTAAAGCAATCACCTACTAATATTTGGCGCCAAAAAATAGATAAATTATTTAAAAAATCTAAGTCCCACCAAGGAATGAATAATAGTGTGAACCCCAAAAACCCAAATACTAGAACGAGCTGACTGTTTATTTTACTAATGAGATAGGTCGATATTAAAGACAAGACAATCAGTGCGTATAAATCCCATTCAAAAGATATTTCTCCGTTTATGCTAAATGTGTAATTGAAAATAAGTGAGCCAAAAAACAAAAAGCATGCAATTTGTGCTATTTTTTTAAAAGTCATTTCACGAGAACCAAAAAGCAACATTGTAAGAGTAAATAATGTAAACCCTGAAAATGAAAAAATAGTGGCCGTTAGATAGACAACATCATTCCATAGAAATCCTGTATATGGATTTATCGGTGGTATTGGGTAGTATCTCACGTAGTAATAGTGATGAATCGAGACAATAAATAACGAAAAAATTCGTATTAAGTTCCAGCCATTTATTTGTTGATTTTGATTGAGAGTTTTCATAAATGATATTATGTTTTTAACCAAGTTAACAGCAAACTCAAAGAACAGTCAAATCGCGAAGGAAATATAAGATGAAAAAATATCGGCACTTATTCATTTTCAATAACGATTTAGGTTTCACATTGACAGAAACTTTAATGGGCGCTGCGATTTCGATGGTTTTAATGGTTGGCTTAAGCTCTGTTATCACAACTGCCCTAAAAGCTCAAAAGGGTGCTAATATTCGTCTCGAAAGTGTAGTTGCGCAAAATGAAATAGCTAGGCTTGTTAACGATGGGTATGCCCTTGGTGCTGGTCTAAGTTCGGCTGCAGCATTAACAATGGCAAATGTTTTTGATCCCGACAGCGTAGCTGCGCAACCAATTAAATTACTCAACTCAGCTAATGGCGTTGCTGTTGCCTATGATGCTTATGTTGGCCCAATCGCAACAACACCAGCTGTTGCTAAAATCGGCGATTATTTAGTAATAAGAAAAATAACTCTGACCAAAAAAAGAGAGGTCGGAGATGTTAATTTATTTCGCTATAGTGGAACAGCTATAGATTTAGATCGTCGATTTATTGATGCTGTTATAGATATTGAGTTAGAAAACACAGCCGTTGCAAGTCAGTTGGTTACAGGCGTACTTCCAACAATTACAAAATCTATTCCAGTTGCGCTTGTTGTCGAGCGTATTCATGGCTCGGCCGGTTCTTGGAAAATCGCTAAGACGGGTGCTCCGGGTGGATCTTCATTCAATATTGGCTGGCGCGATCCTGCACTCGATTGTTTGCCACAGATAGAGGGTGGAATAAATAGTTTGGTGACTTGCCCACCGGGATATTTTATCTCAGCACAAATTACAAAATATCAAGCTAATTGGGGAACTTTCGCTTGTGCTCCTTGTGGAAAATCCGGATGTGCAACTTGTAGTTTTGACAACTCGACAGCTAATGCTACAATTACTTGCTGCAAGGTTAACAAATGAATCAGCGAGCATTTACAGTCATAGAAGTTATTGTCGCTATGAGTATCACCATGATTATACTCTTGGCGATTTCTACTTTTTTTGCCGAAGTCGATAAGCAGAGATTTTTGTTAGAAAACAAACTCAATATCAGCGAAACAACTTTAGAAATTTCACAAACAATTTTAAAGCCCACGCTTTGTCAAACTTTACTTGGCAACGGTTACGATCCAGCCAAACCCTACGCTGGAAAAACTTTTGATGTCACTGTACCATCGCAACAAAACATTACTTTGCGCGATGTTCGCAGTTCAAGTGCAGTTGATAACGATTGGTTGTCAGCCTATGGCGGAAGTTGGATGACCGCTCCCGCAACTGCTAAAATAGGAAATCAAATTCTCATTCGCAAATTAACCATCGCTAAAAAAAGTGATCTCGGTGGTAATACGCAAACCACATATTCAAATGGCACAACAGTTGTTCGTAAAAAAATTCTCGCTGAAATAACTATACAAGCTGAGGATACTCGCTATTCCAAATTGTTTGCGCCCAGCAAATATCCTATTGTCGTTAATGTCGAACAGCCGATGTCCGGTGGCGCTTGGAAAATTTATGATTGTTCAACATATCAATTACCAGCTGATGGTTGGAATCAGTCTCTCTTTAATCCTGCAGATCCATCATGCACTTCCTATACAGGTGTTCAAGCAAACCCACCTGCACCGTATGATGCTGCAGCAGATGATCCGACACGTTTAATTTGTCCGGCAGGTACATACGCATTAAAACAAGATTTTATTCCATTTTCTGCTAGCTCGTCTTACAGCTGTGGTTGTGGTAAATCTGGCTGCGCTACGTGTACAACAACTAACACAACTATTGTTCCCAAAATCACATGCTGTCCAAGCGTCAAATAGCAATTTATTACTTAATTATTTTATTGGTAGCAACGTCTTGTATTTTATACGAATTCACTTTAGCACAGCTACTAACTGCAATAATTGGTAATTCGATCGTCCAGTACACACTGACTATTGGCTTTTACTTAGCTAGTTTGGGATTAGGAGCACTCTATTTGAATTTTTTTGATCAAAAACATCAAAAAGAAATTGAAACTCTTTTCAAAATCGAACTTTTCTTGTTTGTTCTTGGTGGATTTAGTCCTGTCTTGCTTTTGCTTTGCGAGTTCTTAATTAGAAAAACCATATCTTCTACTTCTGAACACTATGTTCAGGCACTAATGTTTTTTGCATGTCTTTTTTCAAGTATTATTGGTTTTCTATCTGGATTAGAAATTCCATTGCTTATTAAAATTGGGCAAAAAAAATATAGCGTATCTGCTTCGATTGTGATGGGTCTTGATTACATCGGCACATTCGTTGGAATCATGCTTTTTTCATTTTTCTTATTTCCAGAATATGGAATATTTAAAACCTCTGCAGTTACAAGTTTTGCAACGCTGATTATCTTACTCTGGATTTTCTTTTTTCATAAAAACAACAAGCCCACACTGCTTGGTCTAATTGCATTAGCGATGATCTGCATTGTCTACATGTTTTTTGCGGGCAATATTGAAAACCTCATTATTAACAAAATATATTTGGCTAAAACATAATGAAAACTAATATAGAACAAAAACAGCTTTTATTTATAGTATTTTTAACTCAATGTTTTTCGCTAATATTTGAACAGATTTTTGTAAAAAATTTAAATCTCTTGGTATCTGATTTTTTACTATCACAAAGTTTGTCTCTCAGTATTTACATGCTCACAGTTGGTATTGGCGCGCTTTTAGGTGAAAAAATTAAAGACGAAAAACTTATTATGCGAATGCTTTTTTTTCAGATTCTTCTCGCTATAATGTATTCTACAGCATTACCAATAACTTGGTTTATTCATAGCTTTGTTAAAATAACTTCACTTAATATTTTAGCACCACCAGTTTTAGCTGTAGAACCGGTGCGCTTAACTATAATGAAGTTTTCATTACCTATTATCGGATTAGTCGGTTTACTCACGGGCCTAGAATTATCAGCATTTCTTAAAATTGCAAACAATCTGAAAGGCGAGAAGTCAGTAAATCTCGTTGTCTTTTGCAGCTATCTCGGAGGGTTTACCGGTACACTCTTTTTTGCAATTTTTCTGCCATACTTAAATATGCAACTTTTGCTCAATGTAATTTCTTTTTTGGTTTTATTCATGAGTGCATATTTATATTTTAAAATTTTCTCGTACACGCGACTAGATTTAAAAAAAGCATCACTGATTTTAGGAACAACTGTTCTTATTATTGTTTTATTCTCTTACGAATCTGATTTAACAAAATTTCACTTGCAGTCTCGCTATTTACAAGGCGTTAATATTCGCATTAATTCTCTCGCTGATTTAAGCACGCTTAGTTCATTTTACAAAAATAATTTGCCAGAACAAAATGATGTTATTCGAATTCAAACCCAGTACCAATTCGCTGATTTTGTTACTAGACCCAATATTGGTACAACGTTATATTTAAATGGTGAACCCCAGCTAGATCCGCGCTGGAACGTTTCTTATCATGAGGCCTTGGCTCATATTCCAATACAATTAGCAGGACAAGTACCAAAAAAAATTCTAGTACTCGGGGCTGGTGACGGGCTTTTAATTAACGAGCTGCTTAAATACAGCACTCAAATTCAATCCATAGACTTAGTTGAGATCGATCCTGCGATAATAAATTTAGCTCAACAGAATCGATTTTTTTTAAACCTTAACAAACAATCGCTGGATAACAAAATTGTTCGTATACATATTCTTGATGCACTTCAGTTTTTACGAAACTCACAAGATTCATATGATGCTATCTACGCTGATTTTCCATTACCGTTTGATTATGATTTATTGAAGCTATACAGTTTTGAGCTTTTTACTCTGATACATAAACACCTTAACTCAAACGGCTATTTTAGTTTTGATTCGGCAATGGACTATGCCTACTTAGGTTTGGAAAAATCAATTAATAAAAACAAATGGACTTTAATTTTAAGAGATACTTTATATGCTGCCGGATTAAAAGAACAGTATCCATTTTTTGCAAATGAATCTTTCATGTTTGTAAGCAAAAGCCCAATACAAATCAACACCGCTCTTAAGAAACTGGGTGCAGATTATCAGTATTTAACAAGTGATATTTTGGCAAACTCAATTATATCTTTTAAAAACAAAGTTCCAGATTTTTATTCCACTTTCCCAAAATCAGAAAATGAACTAAGTCCAGCAAATATAAATTCGATTTTTTCGCCAAAATTGAATTATTTAAAATCTGGTGAGTTGTAAAAACTTAACAACTATTCGCCATCTTCAGATTGATCTACGGATGCTGCGAGAACTGAATCTAAATACATACACCCTTGCTCATCATAATTAAGACGTATCAAAGCTTTGTGATCAGCACCTTGAGCTAGATCAAGATACACCGAAGAGTTGTCTTGCACTTTTTCGTCAGCGTTTTGAGTAATTTGTGCTTTGGTTGCTATTGTTTTTTTAAGAATATTCTTTAAATGAATTATAGACTCAGGACATGTCATATCAGCGTCGGCATCAAGTTGTCCTAGTTGTGGAATATGCTTGCGCGTAACATACTCATTTAACACATCTAAGTCAGATGTATTAATCTTGTTTGTTAAATCACTCAATGAATCTTGTTTATGACATTTAAATTGATCTGCACTGCTCAGAATTTCAATATAGTTATCAACTGATGATCCCGAATCACAACTCGCAGCACCTATTGTGAGATCCCATTCTGGAAATTCTTTAACTTTTTTTAAAAAACCAATTACTTTTTCTGGTTGTGCAGAGTTTTGTTTTAACATGCAGTCGACTATTGAAAATGCCAGATCACCAAACTTGCCATCAGTTGTAATTGATTGATGTTTTTCAAGAGCATAGTCATATGATACACAAGCGTCTGCTTTAGTTAAAAACTCTTGCGCCTGATCTTCGCATTTATCCATCGAATTAATTTTTTCAACAGATGCCTGACACTCCATTTGCACAGCCACAGATACTTCGGCTGGCGCCTCAAATGAATCAGGGTTTGGATAATCTGACGGTCCTATTGCCAACATACCTTTTTTTAAACCAAAACCAGGTATAAGCAAATACGCAAGCACAACGACAACAACCATACCACCTAAAAGTATTCCAAGTGGTAATACGAGTTTTTTCCATAAAGGAATTTCTTGCTGATTATTGTCTTGTTCTTGGTTTTCGTTAGCCATTCATACTCTTTAAAAAATCTTGGTTAGTTTTAGATTTTTCAATTTTATCCATTAAAAATTCCATAGCATCGACAACATTCATCGGAGCTAGAACTTTTCGTAAAATCCACAGACGACTTAAATCTGCTCTTTCGATTAGTAAATCTTCTTTACGAGTGCCTGATTTATTAATATCCATACAAGGGAAAATACGTTTTTCCATTAACTTACGATCAAGTTGTATTTCGGCATTACCTGTACCTTTGAATTCCTCAAAGATAACTTCATCCATTCTTGAACCAGTATCAATTAAAGCTGTTGCGATAATTGTTAATGAACCACCTTCTTCGATATTACGAGCAGCACCGAAAAAGCGTTTAGGTTTGTGAAGTGCATTTGAGTCAACACCGCCTGATAAAATTTTGCCTGATGGTGGCACAACAGTATTGTATGCGCGCGCTAAACGCGTAATAGAATCTAACAAGATTACAACATCATGCTTATGCTCAACTAAACGTTTTGCTTTTTCTAAAACCATCTCTGCGATTTGAACGTGACGAGTTGGTGGCTCATCAAATGTCGAACTGACGACTTCGCCTTTGACAGTTCTTTGCATATCTGTGACTTCTTCAGGACGCTCATCGATTAATAACACGATTAATTTAACTTCAGGGTGATTTGCCGTGATCGCATTGGCAATATTTTGTAATAAAACTGTTTTACCCGTTTTTGGAGGCGCAACAATCAATGCGCGTTGGCCCTTACCAAGTGGTGCCATCAAATCAACTATACGTGTTGTCATTTCGCCAGGGTTGTTTTCTAAGCGAAGCATTTTGTTTGGATAAAGAGGCGTTAAGTTATCAAATAAGATCTTATCTTTACTTGCTTCAGGAGCTTCGTAATTTAAAGAATCCACTTTTGTTAAAGCAAAATATCTTTCGCCATCTTTTGGTGGACGAACTGTACCTGTAACGTAATCACCAGTTCTTAAACCAAATTTACGCATTTGTGACGGAGACACATAAATATCATCTGGACCCGGTAAATAGTTGTAATCTGGAGACCTTAAGAAACCATAACCGTCAGGTAAAATTTCCAGAACTCCTGATCCAAAAATATCGCCTAATTTAGCTGCGCGCTTAAGAATTTCAAAGACCATATCTTGTCTTCTCATACCAGCTGCATTTTCAATTTTTAGTTTTGTTGCTAAATCAGTTAAAACTTGAATGTTTTTAGATTTTAAATCTTTAGAGTTTAACCAGCTTTTCTCTTCTTCTGTTAAATTGATATCTGCTAAATCAATTTCAGATTCTTGTGGTGAGTGTTGTCCACCTTGAGTTTGGTTTTGAATGCTGTTTTGATTGCTTTGGTAATCAGAGCCTTCGTCGTTTCTTCTATTGTCACGATAATCACGTCTTTGGTTATTGTTGTATCTATTTTGATTATTATTGTGGTGACGATTCTGATTATTGTTGTTGCGATTTTGATTATTATTATTGTTATTGCTGTTGTTATCAAATTTTCTGAATTCGCGACGTTGCTGGTTTTGATTGTTATTTTGGTTTTGTCCACCACCTGAGTTTTGATTATTCGACTGATTTGGTGTCGATGGTGTTTGAGCTGCTGGCGCCGCCGACTCAGAGTTATCAGTTGTTGATGCTTGAGCAACTTCTTGTGGTGCTGCTGCTGTACTCGTAGTTTGCTTTTCCGCGTGAACTACTGGCTTGTGTTCCGCGGCTGGTTTAGTTTCTTGAACATCGGAAGTATGAGTTTCTTCATTTACTGCTGTGTTTTCACTATTTTCTTTATCTGGATTTGTTTTTTTGATTCTTCTTTTAGTCGGCTCGATAACTACTTCTTTTTTTGCCAAGTGATACTCCTGAATTGTGGGATCTTAATTAAATAAGGATTTATAGAATAATTTAGATAAATATTTTTTAGATATGTTTCAAATATGGCCATGCTAGCTGCCAAAGTCAATATAATTGAGGTGCCGAATTATTTTGCTATTTTTAACGTATCAAAATGAGAATACCCTAAATATTTTAATAGTTTAGCCGAAAAGTAACCAAACATTATGGACCACCCTTATGCTTTGATCAGCATAAGAACCACATGTTAAAGGAGAGATTCGAATGGAAACATTCAAGTCAGCTGCACCAAGAACACCATTGCATTTGGACGTTAACTTTAGACGTAGTTACGCTCGCCAAGATTCGCAAGCAGTTCTTCGCAATATAAGTTTGTCGGGTGCTTTTTTAGAAGTCGAAAATCATGATTTGCGCGTTGATGAAAAAATCAATTTAACGTTTGTGGTAGCACAACGTGAAAGAAAAATTACTGCACAGGTGGTTTGGAAAAACTCTCTTGGCGCTGGTGTTAAGTTCTTGCCTCAAAATAACAGAGACATCCAAATTGTTGATGATCTAATTTATTTTGTTGAAACAAAACGCATGGGCCATCGTGGTATATTCGACGGCATAATGAAAAAAGTCGCTTAGTTTTATTTAATTAGAATGTAAAAAAAAAGGCCTGGTTTTTACCAAGCCTTTTTTTATTTTTTGTTTTAGATAGTTTTTCTTAAACGCCAACTCCGGTTTCACCCATTGACATCTCTTCCATTGCTTTTTTCTTTCTACGCTTAACAATAACAAAAGCTACAGCACCGCAAACAAGAACCCCGATACCAAGCATTGTGTACATATCTTGTTCTGCTTCTGCAGGAGCTTCTTCCATTGATGCATCACCAGCTGGTTTTTTACCTGGCTTTTGTGGTTCTGCTGAAGCCGCCATATCAGGAGGCGGTGGCGGTGGAGCCATGTCTGGTGCTGGTGGTGGCGGTGGGTTAGCAGCCATATCTGGCGGAGGCGGAGGCGTCGCAGCCATGTCTGGTGCTGGTGGTGGTGGCGGAAAATCTTGCGGTGGTGCTGATGGTTGTCCCATATCAGCAGGAGGTGGATTTGCTGCCATCGGCTCTTGTGTTGGAGCAGCAGGTAACTGATTTGGATTATCAATAATTTGCGCTACATCATTTTGTGCAACTGGAGCTGACGGAGTAATGGTTGCAGCAGATTTCCAGTATCTGAAAGTATCGCCCTCAGACATTTTAGCTTTTGTCTCTAAGCCATTTGTTGCCCAAACTTCTTTCCAACCATCTTTGTAACCTAAAAGATTTTTTGCAACTTTTTGTAAGTTATCACCTTTTTTAGCTACATATGTTTCTGGCACCATACCTGTATCTTCATAATACGTGATCATACGAGCAGAGTCAGACGGACGATTTGGAGACACATAAAATACTTTGTCACCAGCGCGAGGTGCTCTTGATCTTAAATAACTGTTAATTTTTTTAAGCTCTTTAGTTTTATCCGAACCATAAATTGTTTGGCTGATTGTTTTTAAATTTTCTTTAGGTCTAACAATGTACGCAGTATTAACAAAACCGCCCTCGTACGCGTACGGAGTTAAATCTGCTAACTTAGAATCATTGCTAAACTTTTTAATTGCAGGAGCTGGTGCAGAAGAAGTTGATTCTGATTTTGCAACTTTTTTATGTTTTTTAACTTTGTCAGAAGTATGCAATTTAGGAGCTTCTGTCGTCATTGGCACATCTGCGATAGGAGCATCGTTAACTAAAGAGCTTTCCATCGGAGGAGCAGCTGTATAATCAGGTGCTGGAGTTGATGCTGCCAACGGATCTGTTGTTTGCGCAGGCACATCATTTAATAATGCGTTTTCATCAATACTTGGAGCCGCTGCCATTTCAGGTGGAGGCGTGTTGGCCATTTCTGTAGTCGCAGCATCTAACGGCATATCACTCGGTGTTGATGCTGTCGCCATCATATCAGGCTCTGGCATAACTTGCTCAGCTGGCGGCGCAGAAGTTTCACCAAGCGCTGCTTCTAGTGATTTATCAGTCGCTAAATTATCAGATGAGGTTGCAACTGCATCAGGTGCAGTATTTGTTTGCGCAACTAACTGATCATCAGACTCAACCTTTTGTGTATCAGCATTTTCGACAAACTCAGCATCATCCTGAGAGTTGTTGGCTTTACAGGCTGTCATTTGAGTCATCAAACCTAGCGCTGCTAAAAGTACTAATAGTTTTTTCATATTTATCCTCATCCTTGAAAATAATTTAGACTATAAAGTCATTATTCTTAACAATATCATTACACCATAGGTTCTGAATGCAGCAAAGCAAGAAGTCAAAGTCTGGACTTGACGTAAGTATTTAAAAAATTTCTTTACGCGACTATTGTCGAGGCTTTTCAGTAAACTCAAATACATCCCCGACCTTAATGTGATTTTTTTCAAACCAACGAGCATTCATCTCTAGTGCATATAAAGCGGGTGATTTGCTTGGATAGCTCGGTATTTGTATATCGAGCGAACTCGTCGCTTTCATTTCTTGAATGTCGACAATTTTTTTATTTTTGTCAAAATACGCTATTGATAAGTCAATAATCGTATTTTTCATCCAAAAGCTGAGCTGTCTTTCTTGATCAAAAATAAATAGCATACCTTGATTTTTTGCAAGATGATCTCTAAACATAAGTCCGTATTCGAGCTGCTCTTCTGTTTCAGCAAGCTCAACACTGATTTTGATATTCTTAATTTTAATAAAAGTTTTTTTAAATTTAACTTTTTGGTTTTGATTGTCGGCGACTGTTTCTAATGTTTTTTCAACAGGTTTAGTTATTGGTTTTTTTGCATACGCATTTATATTTAAAAAAAACAGACTACTGACGACGAGCCACTTCAAGTGCGATTCCAAATCTTACTCCTCTTGTTGAAACAAATAACTTATCCATATTAAAAATTTTCAATGTTTCAAGTAATATAACAATTCCAACCAAGATAACATCGGCTCTGCCGGCAGGAAAACCCATCGCAAGTTTTTGCTCAACACTCGTTTGCGCTAAACGTTCTAACCATTTTTCAAGACCAACTCGTGTAATGACGTAACCATCTATTTTTTGAGGGTCGAAATAACCAATTTCAACAGCTGCTAAAGTTGTCGGAGTTCCGGCAACTGCCAAGACTTCATTTATTGTCATCTGTGTTTTATTTTTAAAATCTAATATCTGTTGATGAATAAATTGCGTTAGCTCTTGTATTTGTATTTCAGGTGTTGGCTGCTGTTTAACGAATTGCTCTGTCAATCGCACACAGCCAATATTTAAACTTTGTGAAAATAATATGGCTCTATTTTGGCCCAAAATATATTCTGTTGAACCACCACCAATATCTATAATAAGTTGATTGGAATGAGTCGCAGTGAGACCTGAAATAGACCCCTCAAATGTAATTTGTGCCTCTTTGTGACCAGGAATAATCTCTAACGGAATTTGTAAGTCGCGACAAATTTTAAAAAGTTCTTCTTTATTTTCTGAATCCCTTGCTGCTGAAGTTGCCATAGCTAAAATGGCATCAGGCTTATGTAAATCTATTGTCTTTTTAAATTGCGTTAGTGTGTTTTTCGCTCTGATTAAAGCATCAGGGTGTAAGCGTTTAGTTTTATTAACATCTTGACCAAGACGAACCACATCAACTTCGTCAGAATAAATTTGCGTTATTTTATGATCTGTAACTTCACAAATTAAACATAAAAAAGTATTAGATCCTAAATCAAGTGCTGCAATTTTCATTTTAGCACTCGTTTAATCTTTTAATAAGAATGTCATTTACTAGAGCTGGATTTGCTTTACCTTTAGAAGCCTTCATAATTGCACCCACAAAAAACGCCATAACTTTTGTTTTGCCTGATTTGTATTCGGCGACTTGATCTGGATTTGCTTGTATGACTTGATCAACAATTTTCACAATTTCATTCGGGTCAGAAACTTGTACCAGACCTTTTTCTTGAATTATTGTTTTAGGGTTTTTACCAGTATCCCAGATATCTTTAAAAACCGTTTTGGCAATTTTTCCAGAGATTACTCCCTGATCAACAAGCAAAATAAGTTCGGCAAGCTGATCTGTCGAAACTTTTGATTGTATAATGTTAAGTTTGTGATCGTTCAATTCTCTGAGCAGTTCACTGAGCATCCAATTACAAACTGATTTATAATTAGAGCATTTTTGACCTGCGCTTTCGAAAAAATCAGCAAGATCTTTTTCCTCTGTTAGAATTAAAGCATCATGCATTGATAGTTCGTATTTCTGACTAAATCTTTTAGCTCGCACCAAAGGCAGCTCGGGCAAAGTTTTTTGGATTTGCTCTAGTTTTTCATTTGTAACAATAACTGGTAACAAATCGGGATCAGGAAAATATCTGTAATCCTGTGCATCTTCTTTTGTTCTCATTGTATAAGTTCTGTTTTTGTCAGCATCATACAATCTTGTTTCTTGTACAATTTTTTCCGCGTTTTCAATGGCATCTATTTGTCTATGAATTTCATACTCAATTGCTTTTTCAACAAAACGAAACGAATTGATATTTTTTAACTCAACTTTAGTTCCAAATTTAGATTCGCCAATTTTTCTGACTGACACATTACAATCACAACGCAATGACCCCTCTTCAAGGTTACCATCACAAACATCTAGGTACCGCACAATCGATCTTATCGTACGACAGTATTCAGCAGCTTCTTGTGGTGTGTGTATTTCTGGTTCAGATACAATTTCAAGCAATGGAATTCCTGCGCGATTGTAATTGAGCAATGTGTATTGTCCAAAGTGCGTTGACTTACCAGCGTCTTCTTCTAAATGTGCGCGTGTAATGCCGACTGTTTTTGTTAACCCATTCACTTCGAATTCGACTGATCCTTTTTCACAAATGGGTTCGTCATATTGTGATATTTGATAACCTTTTGGCAAATCGGGATAAAAATAATTTTTGCGCGAGAAAACTGATTTTTGTCTTATCTGACAACCTAAAGCCAAACCAGTTTTAACAGCATAATCCACAGCTTTAGTATTTAAAACTGGCAAGGTTCCCGGCATTCCCACCGAAACCGGAGACGTATTTTCATTATCTGACGAATCAAACTGTGTTCCATCTGAGCAAAAAATTTTTGAATCTGTTTTAAGTTGTACGTGAACCTCAATACCAATGACAGCTTGATAGCCTCTAAATGTAGAACTAGACATTTGGCATTTTTCCTTTCACTGAAGAAACCTGCTCGAGCGCATAAGCAATATTTAATATTTTTTGCTCTTGAAAATGATGACCTGTTAATTGTACGCCAATCGGCAGGCTGTCCTCTTTAGTCATGCCAAAAGGAAGACTCATTCCTGGTAAACCTGCTAAATTAGTTGAGGTTGTAAAAATATCATTTAAATACATTTTAAGCGGATCATAAACTCGCGATCCAATTTTAAAAGCTGGTGAAGTTGAAACAGGACTAATAATAGCGTCACATTTTTTGAATGCATCATCATATTGTTCTTTCATCAATCTTCTGACTTGGCTTGCTTTTTTATAATAAGCATCGAAGTATCCTGATGATAAACAAAATGTTCCCAAAATTATCCTGCGTTTAACTTCTGCTCCAAAACCCTCTGCGCGTGTCTGTGAATAAAAATCAGCTAAGTCTAAATTTGAAAGATCTCCGAACTCAGATCGATAGCCATATTTTACTCCGTCATATCTTGCCAAATTTGACGAAGCTTCACTCGCTGAAATGAGGTAATACATTGAAACCGCGTACTGAGTTAGTGGTACAGAGACTTCAACAATCTCAGCTCCAAGTTTTTTAAGCTCTGCTATAGCGTTTTCATATGTTTGTCGTACTTCAGGATGAACGATATCTGAGTTGTGATATTCTTTCATGATGCCAATCTTAAGACCTTTAATATTGGCATTGAGTTGCGATTTAAACTTTTCAACAGGTCTTTGTGAGCTTGTTCCATCAAGCTGATCATGACCGCAAATAACCTCTAAAGTTAATGCTGCATCTTCTACTGTGCTCACCATAGGGCCCGCTTGATCTAACGACGAAGCAAAAGCAACTATGCCGTAACGGCTGACGCGACCATAAGTTGGTTTAACACCAACAACTCCGCAAAAATTTGATGGCTGACGAATTGAACCGCCCGTGTCAGTGCCAATAGTACCCATAACTAATCTTGCAGCCTGCGCTGAAGCAGAACCACCACTGCTGCCGCCCGGAACGTAGTCTAAATTCCATGGGTTTTTGCAAGCGCCAAAACTAGAACTTTCGTTACTAGAACCCATTGCAAATTCGTCTAAATTTAATTTTCCAATGACGACGGCTCCAGCATTTTTTAATCTTTTAACAACAGTCGCATCATATGGTGGAGTAAAGTTTTTTAAAATTTTAGATGCCGCTGTAGTTTTAATACCTTGAGTACAGAGCAAGTCTTTAATTCCAAACGGTACACCTGCCAAAACACCAGGGTCATGACCGGCAGCAATTTTATCGTCAACACTCTTAGCGGCATCAAGCGCTTGTTGATTAAACTCAACTATTGCGTTGAGTTTGGGATTAAGCTGCTTTGATCGTTCGTAAAAAAACTGCGTTAACTCTTGAGCAGAGATTTTTTTGCTTTTAATTGCCTGAACTGCTTCAGACATCGTTAGTTTTAGTAAATCCATTTTGTATCTTTCTTTTTAAACAACCGGCGGCACTTTAAATAAATTGCCTTGCTTTTCTGGAGCATTTTCTAGCATTTGCTCTGCGGAATAATTTTTTTCTGCATGGTCTTCGCGAACAAAATACTCAATTTCAGAAGGCGTTATCATCGGCTCGATATTATGTGTATCTATCGATGCAATCTCATCAAAGTGTGCGATAACTTTACCTAGCTGCTCGCTTAATTCTATAGCTTCATTATCACTCAGCTTGAGCCGTGCTAATTGTGCAATTTTTAAAACTGATTTTTCGTTAAATTGGTCAGCTGACATATAAGCCTCCGAATAGACTCATAACTATAGCTAAAAATACTCAAAACGCTAAGAAAAATAATAGAATTATTGAGATAATATGTTAGTTTTGTTTTATGAAAAAAACGTCGACCATGCAGGATGTTGAAAAGCGTTATAAATATCTCAAAGAGACAGTTCAATATCATAACGAAAAATATCACACTCACGATAAACCTGAAATTTCAGACTTTGAGTTTGATCAACTTTTTAATGAATTGTTGGATTTAGAAAATAGCTATCCAGATCTAGACAGTTCTGATTCTCCTAGTCATAGAGTAGGCGGACGCGCTATTGATGCTTTTCAAAAAGTGAGTCACAGGCTGCCAATGCTTTCATTGGCTAATAGTTATAATGAAGATGACATTTTGTCTTTTTTAGAACGTGTTAAGAAATTTCTTCGTTCAGATGACATTGTTGTTGAATATTTCGCAGAACTTAAGCTCGACGGTTTGTCTATGGAGCTTGTTTACGAAAATGGCGTTCTTGTTCGAGCGCTCACTCGTGGCGATGGTTTAGTGGGTGAAGACGTTACTCATAATATTAAAACTATTAAATCAATACCCTTAAAAATAAAACATAAGGGCCTGCTCGAGGTGCGCGGTGAAGTTCTAATTGCCAAAAAGGACTTTGTCGACATGAACACACAATACGAAGAACAAGGACTTCCTGTTTTTGCAAATCCACGGAATGCTGCTGCAGGAACAGTTCGCCAACTGGATCCTAAAATTGCAGCTTCACGGCCGCTCAAGTTCTTTGCCTATGCGTTGGGATCTTATGAGGGTATTGAATTTAAATCACAAAAAAATATTGAAGACACTTTACATGGTTTGGGTTTTCCAGTTGTTGATCGTAAATTTGTTTGCTGCACTCAAAATGAAAAAGATTTAGTTCAGTTTTATAATCATATACATGAAATTAGACCAAGCTTGCCATTTGATATCGATGGCATAGTTATAAAAGTTAATGATTTATCTTTACAAGATGATTTAGGCTTAGTCGCTAGAAGTCCGCGCTGGGCAACAGCAGTTAAGTTTCAACCAGAGCAAGCAGAAACTGTCGTCGAAAATATTGTTGTTCAAGTTGGCCGCACAGGAGCATTAACGCCTGTAGCAATTATGAAACCTGTCAAAGTTGGTGGCGTAACAATTACAAATGCAACACTACACAACCAAGATGAAATCGACAGAAAAGATGTTCGCATCGGAGATTCTGTTATTATTCAACGAGCTGGTGATGTTATACCAGAAGTCGTTCGAGTTGTTTTAGAAAAGCGACCTCAACATTCTGAAAAATTTATTATACCACATAAGTGCCCTAGTTGCGGCGAGAAAGCCAACAAAGAACCCGAAGAAGCCGTGTTACGATGTCATAATCCATTTTGTAAATCTATTTTAACTGAATCGGTTAAACATTTTGTATCGCGTCGAGCGATGAATGTTGAAAAAGTTGGGGATAAGGTCATTGAAGCTCTCGTCGAAAAAGAAATTGTTAAATGCTTTTCTGATCTTTATGCGCTAAATACAGAAAAGCTACAAAAGCTCGAACGACAAGGCGAAAAGTCGATTGATAATATTTTAAAAAATGTTGAAAAGTCTAAACAAACGACTTTGGCTAAATTTATTTATTCACTCGGAATACGCTTTGTGGGTGAACAAACAGCCAAATTATTAGCTGACCATTATGTCACAGTAGAAAATTTTTTAAACACAGAAGCCGAAGAGTTAGAAAAAGTCCCGGAAATTGGCGAAAAAGTTTCTGCAACTGTCATTAGCTGGCTTGACTCAACAGTGAATCAAAAAGAAGTTCAGAAGTTAATTAAATCCGGGATTGTATTTGAAGAACCTAAACGTAATTTATCTGGAAAACTTAGTGGATTAAGCTTTTTAGTGACTGGCACATTACCCGTTAAACGCGATGAAGCTCATCAAGTCATTGAAAAAAACGGTGGAAAACTTTTATCCGGAGTTTCTTCTAAGTTAAGTTATCTAATCGTTGGTGATGACCCCGGGTCAAAAGTTGACAAAGCACAATCTGTTGGTTGCAAAATTATTTCTTGGGATGAGTTTTTGAACTTGTTGGAGTAGTCAAGCTATTCAAGTTCTTGCATAGTTATATGAAAGCATACTTGGTTGTTCGATTCACACTTTATTTCTTGTCGATCCGTGATTCTGAACCTTGTTGAGTTAGAAAATAACACCTCTTTTTCATAATCATACAAACTAAAATCTGATATTAATTTACCGTGCAAAGACAGAATGGTAAATAAATGTGGTGCATGTATTTCGTTATTAATTTCTAGAGATGCACTGACAAAGCCTGCATCTTCAATAATTTTTCCAGGGAAATAGTTTTCTAATACCTCAGGTGGTATATTTGTTTTGCGATACACTTTTCCTACATAATCTGGAAGCTTAGCTAAAGCGCTATTTATGGTCGCGATGATCAGACGTAGTTCAGCAAGATCTGAGGTACAAGCTCGCAAAGCCTTATTTATCTCCTTGTATGCAGAATCTGAGTAGGCGTGTAATGAAATACTTTCTGTTCTTGTTAAACTGCTATTTAAATTTTTTTCGTTTAAAGTTTTTATGTATTCTTTTATTCGATCTTCTGCGATGCCTAATTGTTTCAAATCGCTATAAAATTCTTCATCTAGAATTTTTGAGCCCTTGTTAGTCTTTTGAGCTTGCTCGCTCGTTTTAGTCGCTTGAGAAGTATTGCACATACCCATCGGGTATTTCGAATACTGTGCTGAAGCAAAATTTATGGACAAACAAATTATACTCAACTGTATAGGAATTGAACGTCTGACAAACTTTGACACCATTTTTGAACTCCACTCAGCTTTGCTAATATTTAAAATGTTATGCATTCTTCAAATTTCATTTTTTTGCAATTTTTATGCTCGCAAAATGGGTTTCTGCGGTTCTCTTCTGTGCTGCCTTAAACCATCCCAAGCTCTTTACAAAATGTTGTCAACGGTAAAACTCGACCAGTTTTATCAGAGCCGTAGTCTTTGGTTTGCATATGAACTTGATAAAACGCAGGTATTGAAGTTCTCTCTTTAAAATATGAAATGTGTTTTGATAATTGCTTGTCTCCAGATTTGCATTCAACCGCAAAAATAGGTTTTTTGTCCTTGATGACGACAAAATCAATTTCACGACCATCTGTATCTCTTAAATATCTAAGCTCCATTTGATGGCCTGTCGTATCATAAACAAAATGACAATACTTTAATAAATGACTGGCCACGAGGTTTTCAAATCGTGCGCCCGGATCTACAACTTGCGACCAATCCCACATATATAGTTTTTGTAGTTTTTTAACCGCTCTTATTTTCGGTGAACCAAAGGGAGCTATCTGATAGCTATAGTATAAATGTGAAAATAGCTCTATCCATTTTTGAATTGTCGGTTGAGACACTTGCAAATCCTCGGAAAGACTTTGTACTGATAATGGTGACCCAACTTTTGATGGAAGAATTTCAGCCAGTAGCAGCAAAGTCGATACTTCTTTAACATTTTGTAAGTCTCTTAAGTCTTCGTAAACGACTTTGTTAACTCTTTCATTTTGCCATATTCTGTGCTCGTTTTCTGATTGGCTAAAAAGAGGCTCGGGGAATCCTCCAAATTTAAGTAATTTATCTAAATCACTTTTCTGAGGATTTTTTGAAAGTTCGGACAATGTAAATGGGTGCAGTCTTAAATATCTATAGCGACCCAATAAAGAGTCGCCGCCCTTACGAAAATAATCTAGGCGCGCAGACCCCGTCACAAGAAACTGATTAGACTCTTTATGCTTATCGTATAACCCCTTAACCAAAGATCTCCAGTTTTTATATTTATGAATTTCATCGAATATTATAACTTTTTTATTTAATGGGATCTGATCATTGAGTATCGTTTTTCGATCAGACGTACGATCCCAATTAAGATATTGTGGATTTTCTGTTGATGCTGGTTTTATAAACTGCAGACTTAAAGTTGTTTTACCAACCTGTCTTGGGCCGCCGATAAACACCATTTTTTTGCTGATACAATTCTCAACTTCTTTTTTTAAATACCTATCGTTTGTGCTCATAAGACAAACTATAGTTCATGAGTTGTTTAAAGTACAGTTTAAATAACTCATGAGTAGTTTAAAGTTGGGTTTAAACTACTCACCACACAACAAAAGCGACCCCACAGCTATCCATGAACAACAATTCACTTCAAGGATTTAAAGTCCCGACCATGGTCTGATTTTAAATCAACTGGTCACCTACGTTCTACAGAAAGAGCCTTTATAACGTTTGTAAAATTACAATAATCTGCAAACAGATCAAAATTATTCGCAAAAGTCCTAAAGTCAGCACTAAATACTGACGAACATGCTTATAATTGTATTTGGGCATGTTGGCCTCCTTTCGAAATAAAGGAAGCTGATGTCATTCAAAAAGCTGTGGGGTCAACTTACAGCTTTTTGCATTTTTTAAGCCTTGGTCCTTTTGTGGTTATTTTTTTGTTAACCCCATTCTAATCCGAATTACAAATATCTAGTTTCGCCACAAACGTAAATTCGATACAATTCTCAAATGCAGTTTAAAATTTACGTTCGAGCATTAATACAGAATTCTGAAAATAAAATTTTACTTATTCAAAAGCAATCTAACCAGAAAATCGCAGCAGGAAAATGGATTTTACCAGGCGGCACAGTTGATTTTGGCGAACAACCACTTGAAGCGCTTAATCGCGAGCTTAAAGAAGAAATTAACTTCTCGTTCATCAGCGCAAATTTAATCGAAACTGAAACTATTGTTTTAGACGATGTTCACTGGTTAGGCCTTTATTACAAAGTTCACGGTTCAGTTGAAACGATTAAAAATTTAGAACCAGAAAAACACGCTCATGTAGATTGGGTTTCATTAGATTTCGCCAAAAATCACCTTAATCCAGAAATTTCTAAACATATCTAATGGATATCTAAAATAAAAAAAGCAGCTGTTACTTAAAACAACTGCTTTTGACTTAACATAAACCTAAGTAGTTTTTTAGATGTGGTCGATAATAATATCGCGAGCCATAACTGTTTTACGGCCATCAGCTTTTGCTGATTCGATACCTTTGATGCATAAACGCTCAACAGCTTTAGTCAACATGTCGATTGTTTCCGCTGAAGTGTTCATTTCACCTTTTTCTTTGATGAATTTTTTTACTTTGCTTGTCACTACTAAAATATCAGACATAATGCCCCCAAATCGTGTATATTATTTTTAAATCCTATAAACTCATAAAAATGATTTCACACGACTTACGTAATGACAAACATAATTAAAATCGATTTATAGTTTATGTCGCACGATGCTAAATGCTTAACATAAAATTAACCTAAGATTTACGAACATACTGACAAAGTTCAGCTTTACGCAAACTTGGATTTTCTTCGGTTGGGTAAATCCACACATAGTTATTTCTCTCAGTTGAATGTGTACACTCTACATCTGTAAAACCTGGCGACCAGCTGCCAGAGTTCAGATGTTCAACCGAACCATAAAATTCATGTCTCGGAATATGAGTGTGTCCGTATACGATTCGATACATACCCGTGATTTCCGCTTGTTGAGCAAAAAGCATTTCATCTGGTTCTTTATAAGTACTAACCAAGGATGTAACTGAGCGTGCATAAAATAGAAAAAACGGAACATAGAGTAACAACGGTAAAAATACCCAATACAAAGAAATATTAAAAATAAGTTTAAGTTGAGTCACAATCAAAAATGTAATGATAATGCCAGCTAAAATTAAAAAAGCTCTGTCTAGCCACAACTCTTTTGCAATTAGCCAAGGGTTTTGAGTTGCTGGTGTTGCAAAAAGTTGTTGAAGCTCACGAACAACACCTGGTGAAGTATTTGATTCAGCTGCAGTTTCATTAACAATATCTTCTATTTTCTTTTTAGTTTTAAAAGGTTCACCAAAACGATCAAACGTCACATGTATAAGAGTTGCAACAGATCCCCAAAACCATGTCCACATAATGAGTGGTTGTGTTGTGAGTAAATATTTAAAAAAGAAAACCAAATACTCATACATTGACATAATGTAATTCGTTTCAACATGTGGATTGAATAAACCCATGCCATTCATAATGTATCTGCACGCCACATTGCCAAAAGGTAATCTGATGCGAAGTTCATTGTAATCAACTAAAAACGGATTAATTGGATTTTCACACATGCAGTATGGATCTTGCTGATGGCCATGCTCAATTAACGTATCGCCTTCGCTAATGTAAAACCACTTTACGAAACGTATTCTGTTTTGGTCATAATCAGACAAGGCCATGATTTTAAAAAACAAATCCTGCACTTTTTTAAAATGTAATTCAACATCGTGATTACCAGGCACAATCACTAAAGAATGTCCTTTTTTAATAAACTCTCGTAACGCATCAATAAACTGTGCGTGCTCTTCTAAAATAACAGACATTTTAAAAACCGAGCGATCTTCTTTAGGAAAAAGTCCGCGCCGAGTTTCAATCCAATTTAATTGGTAAATTGGATTTTCTGGCAAAGCCATTACGCTGTCAAAATCAAAAATATCACCATTCATCACCAGCTCAACTTGCTGCCCATTTGCTTTTTTTTCAATTTCTTGCAAAAACTCGACAAGTGCTTGATCTATAAAAAATTCTTTAGTTTTAAACTTTTTCCACAAGGGGTGACGAATTTTATGGTGTGGCCGTGATGGTTCAGCATCTGTTAAATGTAAATCACTTATTATGGCAGTATATTTCAAACTCACCATGACATTATTTCATTTGTTTGGTTTAATGTCATCCTATGACAAACACAGAACTCGACTTAAAAGTTTTATCTGGCCTTAAAAAACCATTTGTTGTTATTGGACTCGGTAAGTCTGGTCTAGCTGCCGCTGAACTTTTAAAAACTGCGGGAATTAATCCCAATGACATTAAACTTTTCGATGAAAAAAAATCTTCTGATTTAAAATCTTGGGATGACTTTAATCAGTTTACTCCAGGCACACTAGTTGTTTCGCCCGGCGTACCTCTTAAAAATCCTCATTTAGTTAATCTTGTACAAGCTGGTTGGCAACTCACTTCTGAAGTATCTTTAGCCTGTTTATTTTTGCAAAATGAAAAAATTGTTGGCGTTACTGGTTCAGTTGCTAAAAGCACTGTTACCACACTCATTGGTTTAGCCGCCAAACATGATGATACGCATGCTTTTGTTGGCGGCAATATCGGAATACCATTTGCTGAATATGCAACTGCGATTCTCAAGGGACAACCGCGTGCCAAATGGGTTATACTTGAACTCTCAAGTTATCAATTAGAAAATTGTCAGAACCTGAAACTTGAACACTCTGTTATAACTTTTTTAACTTCTAATCATTTAGAAAGATATGATTCTGTAAAATCATACTATCTAACCAAATGTGCTATTGGTGATATGACAAAAGAGGTTTGTGTTATAAATAAATCCTCAGCTGATCTAAGTACTTATCAAAAACATATTTCTTGCAAAACAATTTCTATTAACTCGCAAAATTTTGAAAACCAACAATTACTCTCGTCAATTAATTTACTGGGTGAACATAATAGAGATAATTTCACATTGGCTTACACAATCTGCAAACTTTGCTCTTTTAGTGATTCAGCTATTTTAAAAATGGCAAAATACACAGGCTTAAATCACCGTTTAGAGATAGTATCTCAGCAGAATGACATTTTGTATATCAACGACAGCAAAGCAACAGCGATGGACTCTGTCCAGGTGGCTGTTAAAGCAAGTTTAGAAAAACTAAAATACAATGCTCATTTACATTTGCTTTTGGGTGGTAAAGATAAAAACTTGCCTTGGCAAGATCTACAAAATTTAAATTCAAATCAACAAATTAAAATATATTTTTTTGGCGAGTGCGGTGAGTTAGCTAAAAGCAAAATGGCTAATTTGACTGGCCTTTATAAAAAAAGCCTTGGTGAATCTTTAGATTTGGCTTTTAAATCTGCCAGACAACACGACATAGTTTTGATGAGCCCTGGCGGAACAAGCCTAGACGAATTTAAAAATTTTGAAGAGCGTGGCGATTTTTTTAAAAATAAAGTTTTTAACTTTACTCAGAAAAATGGCTAACAAACAAATAATCAGGTCGACTATACACAACAACCGAGTAACTTCGATCTGTTTTTTGATCTTGTAAAATAATCTCTTGCAAACCTTCTGGTAAATTAAAGGCTATAAAACCACCACCTGCAATTTGATGTGTTGTTAAATTTCCTTGTCCGTCAAAATACGCCAGATTATTTTTTGAATAGTCTGTATCAGCAATATGAACATCAAAATTGTTGCTCGGAGTAAATCCAATCATTATAGAACTATTTGATGATTTACTGATTTGTAATTGAGAGACCACATATTCTAAAAATGAATCTTTAATTTGCGGCAAATGCATGTAGCTTTGATTATGATTGCGCAAGTAAACATATGCTGCGTATTCTCGTGCTGCTGGACGATTAACAATTTCTGATAAACCAGAAGCCGATCCGTCTTTGAATTTACCAAGTCCATCTTCTAATGTTAGAACATCTTTTAACCCGGGAACTAAAATATCTGTGTTAATCGGCTCAGCAGTAAAAGCATCGAAACTTCTTGCGAGTATCGAGTTGGGAGCATTTTTTGACTGAACTTCTTGATAAGTAACTAAACCCGATTCGACTAAGTACTGTTGTGAAGCTAAAAGTCTTTCGCCCATAAAAGAAGAAATTTCATAAGCTCCAGGTTGCAAACCAGGAATCATGAAAAATCCATTTTCAGATGTTCTAACTTGTTTTGTTTGCGGAATTAAAAACTGATCTAAATAGTACGGCTCTAGTCCTGGCTGATTTTCAACAACAATCTCAGCACCAGCTATTGGCTTACCATCAACAGTCACACGACCAATAATTGTGCCTGACTCTGGCAAGAATTGAATTTGAACTTGTTCAGCAATATAAGCTTGTGCGCCGTCAACCCACTGCTTTGAAAATAATTGTGTTTCTGATTTGTCAGCAGAAGTTCTAATAGAAAGTGTTGTCGCCAAACGACCAGTCTCGTCCTTTATAATACCTAAAGTTGACGAATGTCGTGAGACATTAGGATAGCTATCCGTCGTTTTTTTTAGATCATAATTACCTGAAAATAAAGAGGCATGAACTGTGTTTTCATTAATACGACGTTGATCAATAGATTGTGGATTAAAACCAAAAGCTGACGGGCGACCAACTTTAAGCACAGGCCCTTCATAAAACTGACCAACTCGTTTTAAGTTAATGAGTTTTTCTCTAACTTCACCAATTAAAATTCCCGCGCGATCTTTGATTTCAGCGATAATTTCACCCTCAAAAGATCCTACAGCTATTTGATATTGACCGGCACGTAAATCGACTTGTCCCAGCTCTAGAGTTTGTCCTTCGAAAGATCTTTTAAGAACAACGATTTGATCAACTAAGCCAATACCATCTTTAAGTTCAAAGTGACCTCTGATGAGAGCTGAATTTTGCGGTACTTGCATCGGAGACATTTGCACAAGTCTATCTGTTGAACTCGGCTGTCTTTGTATTAGATTTGCAAGTTGTTCGGTCGCCACTTTATTCAGTTCAGTTTTTTCGATTTTAATCGCTGATTCAATTTTAATTTCTTGAACTTCATTGTTTTTTATTTTTAAAGGAGTTGTTTCTACAGTATTAAGATCTATTGCTGCTTGTGACTGAGCCATTCTTCTAAACTGATCTGCGCTATGGTTTTTTATTTCATTTTGAATTTGTTGTGTTTGTTGAAACAACGCATAGGCAGGAGTGTTTCTCTCTTGTGTAATTGTCATCGTTCTTGTCAGCAAGACAAGATTTGATTTTTCCACCTTAGGTGAGTAGAAAAAAGTTAATGGCAATAAAAAGACTAGTAAATAGGCCAACGTCACTCCTTGACTAAATATAGGATATTTAGAAGGGGTTATCTCCGTCAAGTTTACGATAGCTATCGAGACCTTTGTTAAGGGCTTTTTTGATTTCCTGGGCTTTGATTTGGGTTAGACCTTCATCCATTCCGACTGCGACAAAAGCCTGTGTTTGCGGTTCAAAGACCTCTTTAATAACTTCCACACTAACTTCATAGGGGCGGCGGGGCCCAAGTATCACAACTTTAGTATAGAATCTGACTTTAAGTTTTTTATCTAAATCGAGTGGTTCAAACTTACGGTCATGAAATACGGATGTTAATTCACGACCATTTAAACTAATAATTCTTGGCTTACCAATCACAGTCGTTACAGCAATGCGACTTTCTGCGACTGGCAAGTTTGAGTTTTCGATATAGTAAGCCGGCTCAGTGGCACAACTGATTAAAAAAACACAATATATCCAAACAAGCCTAGCTAATTTCATATTACTTTTATTTTACTTGTGATTTATTCCAATCACTCATGAACATCTCAATACCTTTACTTGTTAATGGATGCCCAGTCATTTGCTGCATAACTTTAAATGGAATTGTCGCAATATCAGCTCCCATAATGGCCGCATGCTGTATATGCATTGGCGAACGAACTGATGCCACCAAAACCTCAGTCGAAAAATCGTAGTTTTGATACATTTGAATAACATCAGCAACCATTGACATGCCGTCATTACCAATATCATCAAGACGTCCTACAAATGGTGACACCATTGTAGCACCTGCTTTAGCAGCTAACAAAGCTTGCACAACAGAGAAAACCAAAGTGACGTTTGTTTTAATACCCAAAGCTGTTAATTTTTTAACGGCGATCATTCCATCTTCACACATAGGAATTTTAACAACAACATTATCAGCTAATTTAGCTAACTCTTGTCCTTCTTTAATCATTTGCTGTGCTTCTAAGGCAATAACTTCAGCTGATACGGGGCCATTTGTAATTTTGCAAATTTCTTTAATAACTTCATGAAAAGGTTTGCCAGCTTTAGCGATTAATGACGGGTTTGTTGTTACTCCATCAACCCAACCTCTATCGTTAGCTTGTTTAATTTCATTTACGTCTGCGGTATCAATAAAAAACTTCATTTTAAGTATCCTTTTCTCAATTATTTTTTATTTTTATTTTGTTTTGTCTTTTGAACAACAGTTTTCTTTTGTTTTGCAGTAAGCCTTGTTTGAGCTTTTACTCCAGATACCATCAAATCATCCATTGAATAATATCCAGGGTTTTTATGAACAAGCCATTTTGCTGCTTTAATTGCGCCTTCGGCGAACACTGAGCGATTTAAGGCGTTATGTTCAATTTTGATCATTTCACTTTGTGAGGCCGCCGTGATCGTATGAATACCAAAAATACCACCCAATCGATATCCAACAGGAGTAGCAATTTTTTTACCAACAGCTTTTTCAAGGTCCTGGTGCAATGTTACAGCAGTACCGCTTGGGTTATCTTTTTTTTGCGTATGGTGTATTTCATCAATTGCAAAATCAAAATGCGCTATTGATCCTAAACTTTTTAAAGCTTGTCGAACAGTCCATAATCCAACAGACATATTTGATGCCCAAAAAATTGGTCTTTTTTGCGATAGCTTTTGTAAATTGTTTTTTTGCTTATCACTTAAACCAGTCGTTCCGCTCACCAATGCTGACTTTGTTTTTGATAGCACTGCCATTAAATCATCAAGGCCCTCGGGTCTTGAAAAATCAATCCAGACATCGACAGATTTTAATGTCTCTAGGTTAACTTCATAGATACTTTTGTATGTGAGTGTAAACTCTTCTGTCGGTTTTTGTGTGATTTCAATAAACGGATTTATTTCTGGGCTCGATTGCAGCAAATGTCGAATCGCTACTCCCATTTTACCCCGTGATCCAAAAAGACCTAAATTAATTTTTTCGCTCATATGATTCCTACTGTCTGCATCTCAACCGTAATTTCAGAATGAAATTTTTCATCAAGCGTCACAAGCGGCAATCTTAGCTCTGGTGATTTAATAATTCCTTTTTTAAATAGCATCCATTTGATTGGAATAGGGTTGGCCTCGCAATACATGAGCTGAATAAGTTTCGCATATTTTTTAAAATCTGTATGCGCTTCTTCAAATCTATTTTCTGAACATAGCTTAGTCCAACGAGCGCACTCGCTGGTTAAAATATTAGACATGACAGAAATAACGCCATGACCACCTAATTGCATAAAATCAATATACGTTGGATCATCTCCGGTTAGCATCACAAAGTTTGAGGATTTGCGTTTAAATAAATCTGCGTCTTGTTTTAAGTCTCCGCTAGCTTCTTTAACGCCAAGTACATTTTTGTGTTTCGCAATCTCTAATATTGTTTCATTAGTCATGGCTGTAATTGTACGACCAGGAACATTATATAAAATAATTGGCAACTGTGTCGCCTCTGCTATTGCATTAAAATGTTGAATCAAACCTCTTTGTGGAGGCTTATTATAGTAAGGCACAACAACCAACACTGCGTCGGCACCAATTTCTTGTGCTTTTTTTGTATCTTCAATTGTTTTAGCTGTTGAGTTTGAACCCGTACCCAAAATCAGAGGAAATTGAGGACCAACGAGTGCTCTTGTTTTTTTAAAAATTTCAGATATTTCACTCCAACTTAGCGTTGGACTTTCAGCAGTTGTTCCATTAACGACAAAGCCATCTATTCCATTTTTTAGTTGGTATTTCACTAAGTTTTCTAATGAATCATAATCAACCTTGCCATTTAAAAACGGTGTCACGAGTGCAGATATAACGCCTTTAATTTTTTGCGCCATAAATATATTCTCCTATTTGATGAGCTTCTCCGCTCATTGTTGGATGTTTCAAGCTTTCTAAATTCATTTTTAAAATTCCACCTGGCATTTCTATAAATGTCTCGGTGATCTTATTTTTTTCTAAATTATAAAATGCAGCAGCCATTGCGCCCGTACCGCAAGCTTGTGTAAAATCCTCAACACCACGCTCGTAAGAAACAGCTTTCATACGATTTTTTTCTTCAAGAAAATACACAAGCGTGACGTTCGTGCCTCTTGGTAAAAAATCTGCATGAAACCTTAAATCACGGCAGTCGTTTTTGAGTTTTGCGTAGTGATCAAAATCATCAATTTCAATCACAATATGTGGAACGCCCGTATCACACCAAAAATATTTAGCATGTTCAAATTTTTCAATTGCAGTCATGCATACTTCAAATGATTTTTCGGATTTTATTTCTATCCGTATAGCTCCAGCAACAGTTTTAAGATCGTAAAAAACATTTGATAGCTGCAAAATATTTTTCATGTAATAGCCGACACATCTTGTGGCGTTTCCGCACATTTCCGCATCAGACCCATCATTGTTATAGAAATCCCAAGTTAAACTGTTTTGGTTTTGATCAAGCCAATTTAAAAAAATAAACCCATCCGTTTTAGTCTGCGCGCAGACTTCACGCACAAATTGTCTGCGATCTACAATTTGCTTTGTACTTTGGTTTTCAAAAACCAAACTAAAAGTATTACCTGCTCCTGAAATTTGTACGGTATGAATATTCATTTTTTTTTGTTTTTACTTTTCTGCTGAGTTGGCGAAGAAACAGCTGAGCTAATTGTGGTCGTTGTCGAAACACTCTCTGTACTTTTTGTTTGCGCGATTACATCCGTGCTGCTTTTTGGGGGCACGGGCTTACCCTTAATACCGCACGAACTAAGAGCTGTTCCAAATACAAATAAACAAATTACAAACATATAAAACATGATCTTTTCAATGCTAAACATCTTTGTTTTCAATCTAAACTCCGCTTACAAAAATCTATATCAAAAAAATACTTTCGTGCTATATCTGGTGTAACAGCACGGCATCTTTTTTGGTAGATATTATTAATGTTTTTAAATTTTTTAGTGTCGTCTTCTAAATCAACTAAAGCCAACTCATTTTTAAAAATTATTAAATCTATATAGTCTGGTGCAATTTGTTCGATTTTTTTAACCATGTCTTGTGCTAATGAGTAATTTTTAACTCGAAAAGATCTTTCAAATTCAAATATCGCATGAATAAGCTTAGTGTTGTACATGTCGCTTGCTTCTTGTTGCGAAAGCTTAAGATCGAGAAATTCTCGACTGTTTTTACTGAGTGATGCCATGAGATTACTAAAAAGTACGCCCGATTTGCCTAGCACTTTTAATTGTTCTATGGCCGCGTTATATTTTGAGTTATTTACCCCATTATGAATTTTTGCTTCTGCCCAAGTGCATAAAAAATTTTCGCCTTCTATTGCTAAACATTTTTGTACGTTTTTTAACGCATCTTTTGGGTGGTTCACGGTTTGGATTGACGCCAACTCAAAGAAGTCCTGGGATTCTTGTTTTAAAAATGATGTTAAAACTAACATCTTAAGCTCATTCGCTTTGATTAAAACACTCTCTTTATCTTTATTGGTCGTAATCCATTGCTCAATTGATTCTAACGCCTGTGTTTTCTGACCCAACAACAACAACGAAGCTATTTTCTTTTTGATTTCAGAAAACTGCAAGCTTATCTCAGCTTCGGTTTTAACGATTGCTGAATCTTTCGAGCTGGCAAAGCTCAAATTTGGTTTTATCGTTGATATTAAAAAACAAAAAGCCACGAGCATTGTCGTGGCTTTCAAGTTTTCACTTAAAAAAGTTAGCATTAATTTCTTTTAAAAGAATTTAATTCAATTGTCACTTTTCCTAATTGGCTATCCGCAAGAGATTTGATCATTCCTGAAAGTGGAATATCACGTGGATTAACCCATTGCTCAGAAATTTGACCGTTATTAGCGTTATCTTTGATTTTGATATAAATCGCTTTAAAAGTGCCCGCTGGAACTGTTACGTTTGCTTCTTTTTGATCAACAACTTCATAGTCTGATTTTGGCGGTTGTTGTTCTTGGCCGTTTACTAACATTTTTTTAATTTCGCCAGTATTAGCATCAATTAAAACTTCAATTTTTTGTTTTTGAATCATTAAATCAACATCTTGTACCATCCAGATGCCGTCAGCAGTAATTTCTCTAACGTACATTTTCATTGTTCCGTTGATAAAACCACCCATATTTAATTTGTAGTCATTTGCATCGCCAACTTTCCAGTTTAAACCTTGAGCTACAACTTCGTTTTGTAAAAGTTGAACTTGGCCAGCAAATAAAAATTGACCCATTGATTGAGAAGCCTGAGCTGCTGTTGATATAACTAACGCCGCTGCGATAATAAGAGACTTTAACATATTTCCTCCTTGAGTTAAGTGTCCTTAAATAATCCTTTATCTAGACCTTAATCTCATCACAGGAAATTTCTTAATGGCAAAGAATTATGCACATGGCGCAGCTTGCTATACTACCCCGGCTGATGACTCTGAACTAAAACTTGTCGCGGCTTACTTCCATTAGCAGGTCCGACGACACCTTCGCGCTCAAAAACTTCAATTAATCGTGCCGCTCGAGGGTACCCTAACTTGAATCGTCTTTGGATAAGCGAAGCAGATATAGCTTTTTGAGCTGCGGCCCAAGCTAAGATTTCATCATAGCGCTCGTCGTATTCTTCTTCACCACCAAAATCTCCACCAGACATAGCATCATCACCATCACCTGATGACATTCCTTGAAAACTACTTTGCGAAGGACCACCTTCAAGTGCTCTCATTGCGATTTGGTCAAATTCTGGTTCGCCTTGGTCGGCCCAAAACTTAGCTACAGCATTGATTTCTGTTTCTTTTAAAAATGGGCCATGATGACGCATTGATTTGCCAGAGCCTGCAATAAATAACATATCCCCTTGTGATAGTAGTCGTTCAGCACCTTGCTCATCTAAAATAATTCTTGAATCCATTTTTGAAGCGACACGAAAGCTAATACGGCCTGGAATATTTGTCTTAATAAGACCCGTCACAACTTCTTTTCGCGGCGACTGCATAGCTAACATTAAATGCATACCACAAGCACGAGCCATTTGTGCTAAACGTACAATGTTTTGTTCAACGTTTTGTTTGTCTACGGCCATAAGATCACCAAACTCTTCAACAGCAACAACAATATATGGTTGCGGAGTATAGTAGTACTGTTCAAGTTTCATGATGCCTTGGTTCTCAAATTCGGCATTAACCTTTTCGTGTTCTGCAATTTGGTCAGCACTAAATTGACTAACGATCTCATTGTATTGCTCGATATTACGCGCACCAAATTTGGACATTGATTTATAGCGCTTTTCCATTTCTTTAACAGCCCAACGCAAAGCAAAGACTGCTTTTTTAGGATCTCTGATCGGAGGCATAATTAAATGTGGAATATTGCTAAAAGCCGCGAGATCAACTTGCTTAGGGTCGACCAAAATCATTCTTAATGTTTTCGGAGAATGTTTAAATAAAAATCCAACGATAGTTGAAACTGTAAAAACAGATTTACCAGAGCCTGTTGTACCCGCAATCAACAAATGCGGCATTTTTCTTAAGTCAACAATGCGCGGTTCGCCATTTGTTTGCTTACCTAGAGCAATTGGTAATTTGAAATCATCAGACCAAAAAGCTTCATCACCAAGTAAATCTTTTAAATAAACCGTTTCTCTTGTTGAGTTCGATGTTTCAATTCCAACAACATCACGACCTGGAATCGGGGCAATAATACGCAAAGACTCTGCAGAAAGCGCTAACGAAAGATCGTCCGCTAACTCTGTAATTTTATTCACACGAACATCTGCGTTTGGTTTAAACTCAAACATTGTTACAACTGGGCCAGGTTTAGCTGCAACAATTTGTCCACCCACACCAAATTGTTTTAATTTATCAAGCGTAATGTCGGCTTTTTTACGAATTTCTTTTTCGTCGATACGTATACGAGTTAATGGTGGATCTTCTAATAAAGAAAGCTTGGGCATTGACCAGTTTTCAATTCGGCGTGGAGTTTTCACTGGCGCAACAATTTTACGACGAGCAGGTGGCTCATAAGCTGAAACATCTACATCGTTTTCAGATTCCTCATCATCTTCAGCAAATAGCAACTCTGTTTTTTCAGGATCTTCTTCAGATAAACCAATATCTTCTGATTCAATGTCTTCCTCATCGTCTTCAAAACTAATTTCACTTGGCTTGGCTTGAACAATTAAGTTTTCAGCGACCGAAGATTCTGCTTGTTTATTTTTATTTACAGCTTTGTCTTCTTCTGGTTTTTTCTTATCTTTGATGATGACTGTTTCTTCTTTATTTTTTTTAAGTGCTTTTAATGTCGGCCACTGCCAGCCTGAAAAAAATGAAGCTTTATCAAGTTTGTTCCACCACGCAATAAATTTTTCAATCGGGCGCTCTGCTGCTTCTTGTATACTGAATTCAAAATAAAATACAAATAGCACCAGACACATTGTCCATAATAAAATTTGCGCGCCGATAGTATTTAAAATTTTAATTAATCCGATCGAAATACCTAAACCAACTAAGCCCCCAGGATAAATTTGATGATCAAAGAGTTTAGTCTCAGGTAAATAAATTGTTATAAGTGCAGAAGAAAACGCAATCAGCGCTACAGCAAGTAAATGTCTCGCATCTTTGAATTGAATTTTTTCGCCACGAAAACTTTCAATCGATGCATGAAATAATCCGGCTATACCAATCCACGCAGTTAAACCAAAAGCTTGGTAAATGAGATCCGCCAAAAAACTACCGAGTATTCCACAGTAGTTCAAAGTTTGCAGTCCTTGTCCTGTTGAATTAAATGAAGGGTCTTTGGGGTTGTAACTCATCAACGCTAAAGCGAAAAATAGACCGAGACCAAAAAAACCGATAGCGCGAACATCTTGTTGAAATCTTTTGAAAAATGAACTCATGACATTAGTGTAAATTCTATACGTGTCTGCAATCAAAAGTCCCGAAGTCTAGGTCTTGTGAATGTGACAAAAGGCTGGTACAAGAAATAAGATTTTTCAAACAAAACTAATTTTTATTTACTTGTGGGTATATATGTTGGAATTACAGGGTCAAAAACTTAAAATTAATGAGATTTTTTACTCGATTCAGGGCGAAAGCAGCTACGCTGGATTACCCACTGTTTTTATTAGAACAACGGCGTGTAACTTAAGATGCACTTACTGCGATACAAAATACTCTTATAATGAAGGAGACTTTATGTCTCTTGAACAAATTATAGAGCAGATCAATTCTTATGGCGCTAGTTATGTTTGTATCACCGGTGGCGAACCCTTATTACAAAAAGAAGTTCATCCTTTAATGACTTATTTATGTGATAACAATTACCAAGTTTCACTTGAAACTAGCGGTTCAAAATCAATTAAAGACGTTGATCCCCGTGTAAAAATTATTTTAGATGTTAAAACTCCGGACAGTGGTGCGGCAGACAGCTTTTTGTTTGAAAATTTAGAACTGTCGCCACCAACAACAGAATATAAATTCGTTATAACTAGTGAAAAAGACTTAGACTGGTCAGAAAATTTTTGCCGTCAACACAATTTATCAAAAAATTTTACAGTATTATTCAGTCCGTCGCACGCGCAAGTGTCTGAACGCTGGTTGGCAGAAAAGATTTTGCAAAAAAAATTAAAAGTTAGGTTGCATTTGCAGCAACATAAGTATATTTGGTTACCCACAACTCGCGGTGTTTAGAAAAACACCATTTAAAATAATAATAACATAACGGGAGAGGTCTCGCTAAACCCTATCTAAATAAGAACTGGGATAGTGATGGCTGAAGTCGTTCTAACAGGAAACAACGAATAGAGGGAGTTCCATGACGCCTAATCTGAATAACTCAGAAAATCTTTTTGTCGCAAATCTTCAACAAGTTAGCTTAGAAAAGCTAGTTAAAAGCAAATTAGAAGTTTTGTTCCAACAACAAAAAGAAGCTCAAGTTGAATTAAACGGTTTATACAATATCGTTTTAGAACAAGTTGAAAGACCTTTAATCGAGCTAGCTCTTAAAGCTTACAACGGAAACCAAGTTAAAACGGCTTTAATGTTAGGTATCAACAGAAATACTCTTAAGAAAAAAATCGACAACTATAAATTGAAACCTAAAAAAGGTGCTGCTGCAAATCAACCTGCAACGACTATCCCAACAGCACAAGTTATCGAAACTAGTCCTGTTTTGACTCAATAATTTAATTTGTTGAGTTGCAACTGTTCATCTAGAATTTAAAGAGGGGTCTAGTAATGAATCAGATGTTTTCGATGAATCAAAACAATAATAAACAAATCAGTCAAAAAATTCCGCCGCAAGACATTGAGGCGGAATTTTCTGTTCTAGGCGGTTTGATGTTAGATAGCGAAGCCTTTGACCAGGTCGCTGACATCATAGAAATCGCAGACTTTTACACTCCAGCTCATCAAATTATCTATAAAGCCATTCTAGAGCTGCACCAAAAAACTCAACCCATTGATCTTATTACAGTTAAAAATCACTTAGAATCTAAAAATGAATTAGATCAAATTGGTGGTCCTGAGTATTTACTAACTTTATTAGATAAAGTAATTACATCTGCAAATATTGATTCGCATGCCAAAATCATTAAAGAAAAATCTTTGCTGCGAAAACTTATTCACACTTCAACGGGCATTATCGAAAAATCTTTTAGTCATGATTACAGTGATGTTGATTGGCTAATTGATTACGCTGAAAGTGAAATCCTTAAAGTCGGCGAAGAAAAGTCGAGCTCGGGTTTAATTGGCTCAACTGAAATCGTAACGGCATCGATTAAAAAAATTGAAGAACTCTATCAGCGTAAAGCCGATGTTACGGGTGTGCCATCTGGTTTTACAGATCTAGATAAAATGACAGCCGGATTACACGGTGGTGAGTTAATTATTATTGCGGCTCGTCCTTCGATGGGTAAAACAGCGTTCAGTCTAAATGTGGCCAGCCACATGGCCTTAAGAGCCAAAAAAGCTGTGGCTTATTTCTCTGTCGAGATGGGTAAAGAATCATTGATGATGCGTCTTTTGGCCGGTGAATCTAAAATTTCAATGGGCGAATTACGTAATGGTCGTATTCAAGATGCTTCTTGGCCAAAGCTTATTCAAGCTGCCGGTTTAATTAGTGAGTCTAAATTATTTATTGATGATACTTCTGGAATTTCGCCATTTGAGATTCGTGCGCGTTGCCGCAGATTAAAAGCTCAACATGGTTTAGATTGTATCATGATCGATTACTTGCAGATCATGCAGTTAAAACAAAAAGTTGATAGCCGTGAGCGCGAGGTTTCAGAAATTTCACGAAGTTTAAAAGCTATTGCTAAAGAACTCAATGTACCAGTTATCGCACTAGCTCAGTTAAATCGTGGCGTTGAAGGTCGTTCAGACCGCCGTCCAATGTTATCAGATTTACGTGAGTCAGGTTCAATCGAACAAGATGCCGATGTGATCATGATGTTATATCGTGATGATTATTACGATAAAGACGATCAAGACAAACAAGGTCATGCCGAAGTTATCATTGGTAAACAAAGAAATGGTCCGACAGGAACAGTGAAATTGCGCTTTGATGCGAAAACAAATAAATTTCGTGATGCGGATCCAGAATCAATTTCGCCACTACCACCACCACAAGCTCCGCCACCAATTCCTGGTCAGTTTGGCAAACCTAAAAACTTTGCTCCTGGTGCAAATAAATAAAATAAAAAAAGCGGCTTAAAACCGCTTTTTTATTTTTTCGTATTTTAAAATCTTTTTTAATATCTTACTAAAACAGACAAGCCTTCTCGGTCACTGTCTTGATAAGGCAACAACATCCAAGTGGTTTTGTTTGGATCTTCGACCTCGGCCTTTTTAGGCTTACCCATATTCATTGAGGCTTTTGCAAAAACATAACCCATACCGATACCCAATGGATAATCACTTATCCAATGAACACCATTGTTGACCATTTGATATCCAAGCAATGTTAGCCATGTGATTTCAGTCGGCAATAAATAAGTATCATATTCAGGATATGAATCACGTATGATTGTAAAAACCAAAGTTGCCGTCATGATATGACCGCTTGGCATAGCATCGTACTGTGCGGTTTTTTCTTGATAAGCGGGTATACTTGGAAACGGTCTCCAGCGGCCCTTGTCTTCAGTTCTGACATAGGGGCTTTCGCGACCAAATGATCTCTTCAACATTTGATTAAAAATAGTCGACACAGCCATACCGTGTACTAAACGTATCCCAGTGTTATAAGCACGATTATCCTCATTAAAGTAACCATTATATAAGAATCCGCCGGCAATACCAAAATGCATCCAACCATCACCCAAGAAATACATGAATGAGCCCGTATCTGTTGGTAATCGAATGATATCAATTTGTCCTGAAGTTAGAGCTGCTCTTGTTTTATCTTCATTACCAATACCGAGATCGCGACCAACTCTTTGAAAATCACGCAAAATAACTTCATCGTTGTGATAAAGAACTGCTGTCGAAGCAATAATTCCGCCCCACCATGGCAAAGACTCTTTAGAAAATCCCATTTTAAGGCCTTCCCAAGAGGTCGCAGGAATTTCAGTGATAACATTTTTATAGTCTATTTTTGGTTCTTGTTCTTGAGCGACAAGAGCACTTGGCAAAACAAACAGTATACAGCAAAGTTGCAAGATTTTTTTGATATTCATCTCTTTACTATAAAAGCAAAAGACTATTTAAGTAAAGTTACAAAATCTGATGGCAAAGCAGCTTCGGCACAAATTTCTTGCCCAGTTATTGGATGTGGAAAAATCAGTTGAAAAGCATGCAACATTAAGCGCGGAACATCGCTGCTTTTTCCACCATAAATATTATCACCTAAAATTGATCGATAACTTTCTTGTAAATGTTGGCGAATTTGATGTGTTCGTCCTGTTTTCGGAGTCGCCTGTATATAGTGAAGCAAACCCGTTGTTTTTAAAATTTTAAAATGTGTTTCTGCTTTCCACCCACCACTTTTAACAGAAATCATTCGTTTTTTGTGTTTCATCATATCTTTTGCTGGAGCCATGTGATTTTTTATAATCCACTCAGTTTGATCAGTCTGAATAATTTGACATTCAACTTTTTTGCCTGGATTAAGTGGATTTGGCCTTGTTAAACACACATATATTTTTTTAAAGCTGTGGTTTTTAAACATTTCTGTTAGCGGAGCATTTGCTGCTTTAGATTTTGACATCAAAAAAACTCCTGATGTTTCAAAATCAAGTCTATGGTGCAAAAACAATTTATCTTTTAAATCAGGTCGTTGTTCTTCGAATAAATCTTTAATGGGCTTACGATTTTTATCGAATGATGGTTGTGACAACACCATTGCCGGCTTATTAACACAGACTATGTATTGATCTTCGAAAAGTACTTCCATTAGAATAAGTACTCAAAACCAAACATATACGACGTAGACTTTTCATCCATTGATCGAGAGATCGGATCTTTATTTCCACTTTGGTTAAATGTTGTTTGAATGTTTTCAAACACAATTTGCCCTTTGAGATTTATGTTTGTTGTGTATTGATAAGAGCCTATTAATGTGAATTCTGTAAAGTCTGAATTTGCTTTACCAGAGTCGACAGGAGTTTCGTTAAAATGTTCAAATAGCATGAACTTTGCTTGACCACCAAAAGCCCAATCTTTTTTAAGTGTCACAGGAAACAATCCGCCAGCTGTAATGCTTAGCCCAGTCAACTCATAAGATGTAAAACCTGTTTTTGTAGAATCTGTTACGCGTACGTTGTGCGACAAATATCCCAAAGCAGAATAAATGTTTGGTCCCCAAAAATTACCATCAATTAAATATTTATAACCCATAGCAAATTCAACTCGTCCGACTGTATAGTTTAACGTGGATGGAGTCGAACCAACTAAAGAATTGGCCCCTTTAAAGTACATTTGTCTAAGATCAATGTTCGCATAGATTTCTGGAGTTACCCACAGCTCTGCTTGCATATCTAAATATGGTGCTGCACGATTACCAGAGTCTAAATTGCTGCCATCTTGTAAAACCAATGATTGCGTAAAGTCTGACAAACCAGCAATGATATGAACTTTACCAAACTGTGGCGTTGGTGTCGGTAACCATTCATAAGGATTTTTTTCGTTTGGAAAAGAGTCTGCCACTGGCGAAGCTTGAGTTGTCGTGTATTTCACAAAGTTTAAAGGTAAAATCTTATTACCTTTAACAACAACACCTGTTTCTTTTTCGAAAGTGATGTCGCCAAAACTTGTTTCATCATCAACTTTAGATAAAGCAATACGACCGATAATTTCTTTTTCTACGCCCACCATGAAGTTTAACTTTGGATGACGATTAATTTTAACGACTTGTGCGACAGTTAAAACATCACCTGCTTTTAAACCAAACTTAGCACCCATATTAACTGTCACGGCATTGCCATTGCGGCTGGTCACGTAGCCAGCGTATGGCAACTTTGTTTTTAATTGATTGTAAAGCTGAGAAACAGCTTCGTTAACTTTACTAATTTCGAAAATATTTTGATCTTGAAACTCTTCGCGAATAAGTAAATATCCTTTATCTTTGTTAAATAGATTTAGCTGTATGTTTAAGCCTGTTGGTCCTTTGAGAATAAAACATGTTAACAGCGCATCTGCTTTTGATTCGTTTAAAGCTTGCAGAACATCGCTCGGCTTAGTTTCAAACTCATCTACTCTGTAATTTTTTTTTGAAAATTTATAGTCTAATAGCGCCCACAAGTGATCTTTAACTATAAGATCTTTTAAGAGTGGCTCAACAGTTTTGCTGTAAACGCCATCTACATTATCAAAGACCGTTGCTAACGCCACCGTCTTAATAACAAGACTATCATCAGTTTGATTCACATATTTTGTGGGAAAAGGATTTTTATTTTTTACGTTTCCCTCTGAACTGGTTTGGCCATATGCAGATAGAGAAAACAAAACCAATGTACTTAAAATAATATTTTGCAAAATCATGCCTAAACCAAGTTGTTTCATATGTATAATTGTCTCTAAATTTTAAAGGCTAGGCAAGAACGTAGCAGACTCTGTTCTTTAGGCTAGTCTTTCATTAATCTCTTACTTCTTTTACGATGAATAATTATTCTAAAATTAAAGATTGCTGACTCTCTTTACAAAAGGACTCTTGTGGAAGAATTTAAATTTGTCGTAAAATGCTTTTTGTTTGCTTGTTTGATCATGATTTTTTCTCAAACCAAAATTCAAAACGAAACTTTAGAAAGCAAGGCTTCATATTTTTTGCAACACTCAGAAACAGCATATTTTGTACGATCGGCGGCTGAGGGCGGGGTTAAAATTCTACAACAGAGTTATGATGTCTCTCGAAGTTTTATTAACGAAAAACTTGGCCACGCAAACAACCTTGGTGGTAGACCGATTTATTCGGCCCGTTCAAGAGCACAAAAAGAAAAAGCCCAACAGGGGGGAGCTGCTGAGCCTTTAGGGGGTCAATCGAATGTGCGAACATCTTCTCAATCTGATACTCAAGATCAGACTTATTTAGAAGAAGATCGTTTTTAATTATTGCGTACGAGAATCTAAAGATGGCAATACATCAATATTTTGAGTTTGCGGTTGGTTTTTCATAACTTGAGCAAAGTTTGTTGAATTATCAAATCTGTTTTTGCTGCTTCCCATTAATCTATAAGGGCAATCAGCATTACTTGCCATAGCGTTTACTGATAACATTAAACCTACTACTAAAGATAAGATTGTTGCTTTCATATAACTTCCTCTCATTTACAGTTCGTCGTATGAAAATATACATTGCGAACGAGATGCCAGGTCAGAAAGCTGACACATGCTGAATTTTTTAAAGTGATTTCAATGGGTTAGGCGCTAGGCATGAATTTTAAAAGTGTCGACTTTTTTGACAACTGTTAAACGCAAAAGTAACCGTTTCAGAATGAAGCTATTTCAAAGTTTTCAAATATGCAATTATGTCCAATCTATCTTTCTGTTCTGGAACTGAAAATCCCATTTTGGAATTTGGAACAAATATTGTCGGGTTTTTCAACCACCGCTCTAAAGTGTTCTCAGTCCATTTAAAGCCGGCGCTTTTCAAAGCTTTTGAATATTCGTAATCAGAAAGTTGTCCTGCTTTTCGGCCAAATATTCCAAAGTGTTTTGGCCCAGCTCGATTCGTTTCAACTGAGTGACACCCTGTACATCGAGACTCATACAATTGCTGACCTCGGATTGGGTCTCCTGGGGGTTTTCCTAAGGCAAAAACCCCTTTCAAAATAATGAGTAAAGCTATGCTCGTGAGCCGCATTGCTTTTATGCTCCAAAAAATAATGAGTGTGCAGGAAGTTCTTGCTTTAAAACGGTTGCTAAAATCGTCCAATGCATAACTTCGTCAGCAGCGATGCGCGCTCCAACTTTAGCTATTTCTTTGTCTGTAAAAGATGGAATGACACCCAAGTATGCATTTGCAGCCCCTTTTTCGTGTTTAGCGGCTAAGATTAAAATGTCTTCTTGATTTTTAAGAGTCGCCGCATTCAGATCTTTGGCGTATTCGGCTAATGTTTTAGCGACAACCGGCGTACCACCTAATTTTTTAATTGTTGCTGCTAGTGCATCACTATGCTCTTTGTGATGGCTTTGAAACAGAACTGCTGTTTTTAGAATGTCCGCATTTAATAATTTGCTTTCTGCTCCAAGTTGATAAGCTGCGATCGCTTCGTTCTCAAGTGCAAGTGCGATATTTAATATAGCCACATCACCTTTTTCGTTTGCTTTTAGTTTGCTTGCCAATGCTTCTTTGCCGCCCAGCAATGCAATCGTCGCTGCTGATAATGTTAAACCACCGGCTTGTAAAAAATGTCTTCTTTCCATTTTACGTTCTCCTTAATATTTTAGTTCATTACACCCATGATTAAAATATCTGGAGATGTTTGTTTCGTAAATCGTGTTTAAATTGTCTAAATTAAACGTGCTACCCACGTCTTACTTTAATTTAAAGTAAAGACCTGTTTTCTTTGCTATTTGTCTGTGTTTCAATAGCTTTATGAAGAAATTATTTTGTATTCAGTTTTTAATTTTTAGTTTTGCTAATGCTAGCACTAAAACCCAAATTGTTAATGGCATACCTGTAACATCAGAAAATCCGATAGCTAAATCTACAGTTCACATTACAGGAAAATATCAACGCTTTAGTTTTACTTGCACAGGGACTATTATCGCTCAAGATCTTGTTATCACTGCAGCTCACTGTTTAGGGCCATATGCCGCTGCCGATTTGACAGTTTTTTTTGGTCTTAATAAGAATAGCACGGGCTTAACATATAAAGTGAAAAAACAAATTTTTCCTGACGCTTACAACGCCACTGTTGAATTTGATCGACATGATATCGCTTTGTTATTGCTTGAAAAAAGCATTCCTTCTAATTATTTTCCAGCAGAGTTTTTAGACTCAAATATTGTTTTGAAAGAAAATGACATTCTTGCGCTGGCTGGTTACGGAATCAATGTGACTCAGATGCCTGCGAATGGCAATGGTGGTCTTGGGCAACTAAGATATGCAGAGCAAAATATAATAAACCCCAAATACGGCGAAACAGAAATTCTGATCAATATAAAAAACAAAGGCACTTGCAGTGGTGACTCTGGAGGGCCTGCATATTTTGTTCAGAATAATAAAATTTATTTAGTTGGAGCTGCTAGCCGTATGACTGCAAAAGATATTATTCCAGGAAGTAAGCCCGTACAATATGCCTGCACCGAGGAAATCGTTTACACAAATTTAATTAAAGAGATGTCTTGGATTCAAGCCGCGAGCGCACTCATTCGAAAATAGGCTTTCTGGGTCCAGATTTATTCTGACAAATTTGACTGGATAAGTTAGCGCAGTATGCTGTCTTATATACTAAAAACTATTTTATGATTTCAGAAAATTACCAAAACATTAAAAAACCGAACAAAAGGATATTACATGGCTAAGTATTTAGATATTTGCATTCAACCTGTTTCTAAAAAGCACGTTGCTCAATACAAAAAGGGCACAACTAAAATAGGAAAAATATTACTAAAACACGGAGCCTTATCAAGCCATGATTACGTAGCAGATGACGAAAGTGCTACTGATTTAAAAGCTGCATTTCCAAAAGCTGCTAAAACTAAAGCTGGCGAAGTTGTCATCGTAGCTCTTGCTGAGTTCAAATCAAAGGCGCACCGAGATCAAGTTTTTAAAAAAATGATGAAAGATCCAGAAATGAAAAAGCTTATGGAAACATCAGCGCCGTATGTTGATCATAAACGCATGATCGCTGGCGGTTTTAAAGGCTTAGTCTCTCTTGTTGTTTAGGCAAGGCCCGTAACCGCTTAAGTTTTACAAATTCTAATTTTTAACTGTGTTTTTAGGGCGCTATACGTTACATTGGCGCCATGAATACATTTCCTGAATTTGGTTTATTGCCATCAATTATCAAAACTTTAAAAGCCCTTAAAATTTATACTCCAACAGAAATCCAAATTAATGCCATTCCATTGTTAATGTCTGGCCAATCAGTTGTCGGAGTTTCAGAAACGGGCAGTGGTAAAACATTAACTTATGCTTTACCTATCTTACACATGATTAAAAGCCTTGAAAATGATGGCCAACCGATCGTAGAAGTGGCAAGACCCCGTGCAGTTGTTTTGGCTCCATCACGAGATTTAGGCGAGCAAATTTCTAAAGTTTTTAAAAACTTTACTCATGACACAAGATTGCGTGTTCGTCCTGTTTTGGGTGGAACTACTTTTGAACAAAGTCGGCGCAGCATCGCATCTGAGTTTGAAGTTTTACTAGCAACACCAGGCAGGCTTTTACAGCTTTTAGAAAAACGCTTAATTGATCTGTCTGATGTGCGAACATTAGTTTTTGATGAAGCTGATCAAATGCTCGACGAAGGTTTTTTATCTGAATCAAAAATGATTGTTCGCGCATGTCCGACAGACGTGCAGTTAGCTCTTTTTTCTGCGACAGTTTCGCAAACTGTACAAGATTTAATGAATAGTTTATTTAGTAACGCAGAAGTTGTTCGCTCAAGCGGCGCAGGTAAAGTAGTTAAAACACTGGTTACAAAAAATGAAACTGTTATAGATGGATTACGTTGGCCAATTTTTGAAAAGCTTATAAAACAAAGTCCTGAAGGCGGTACCATTGTATTCACAAATACACGTGAACAATGTGATCGGTTAGCTGAGCAAATCGAAAAGAATGGTTTTTCTTGTGTTGTTTACCGCGGCGAAATGGATAAGGGTCAGCGTCGCCAAAATTTAAGTTCTTTCCGCAAAGGTGAAGTAAAATTACTCATATCAACTGATTTAGCAGCGCGCGGACTTGATTTAGATTATGTTGGCCGCGTTATTAATTATCATTTACCTCAGGACATGGCGAATTACTTACACCGTGTTGGTCGTACAGCGCGTGCTGGTAAAAAAGGGCTTGTGGTCAATCTCGTAACCGAACGTGACTTAGCTTTGATTGCCAAAATTGAAAATAAAGGTCAGACACCAAAAGATCTTAAGTCTCGCTTTAAAGATAAAGACGGTAAGCGCTTACATGTGGCAGAAGAACTGCGCAAGCCTAAGCCTAAAAAAGAAAAGACGAAGACGACATCAAAACCAAAGCCGCGTCGCAAATAAAAACTCTCACGAGGGCTTGCTAAATTAATGGCAATGAATTCGCAATTCTTGGTGCATGATAAACCAATGCTGCCAAGATTATCATTGCTATAAACCAAAACCATTTTGTTGATAGAATTGATTTTACTGAGTCCATGTTTCCTCCTGTGAACATTTCACACTTGAGAAGTTAGCACCGCCTATAGAGGTTAAATATGACTCGAATCATCTTTTTAGTTGAAATACCTTAGAATTTTATAAATCTTGTAAGGATCTGCTATATTTCAATCTGTTAACAATTGTATTCGTTTTAACACTCTCATCTTATCTTTCTGGACTGGTTATACACAGGGTTTAGTTTATAATCAAAATTATGAAATACTTTTTAATATTGTTTTTAGCATCTTGTTCTACGGCCGTTAAAACTAATCAATTTTTCGAACGAGCACCAATGTCAGTTGGTGGCGGACATATGGATATTTTTTGTAGATCAAAATCTACCAATTTATTTTCAATTAATTTAAATAATCGGTTTATTGCAGTCGATCAAGTCGACCGTTCAGAAAATAATTTTTTTGCTCAGAAATATATGAAAAACAGCGAAAAATTTTTAGTTTCTTTTGTTGCAAAAAAATCAGTTAACACCAAGGGGTGTGATTTGCAGTTTAAAAATGATGCTGAGAATGTCGTAATCTCTTTAGATAGCAGCACGGCGTTCGAAGATACAAAAACTGGCTTAGACGCTTTAACCGGTTGGCTTTTGGATGGCGGCGAGCAAGTTCCTCTGACTTGTGCTGTGATGTCTTCTCGGTTCTTAAATACTTACAAGTCGGGCGATTGTAGTGAGCAAGATCCTAAAAGTGGTTTTTACGGCGAAAGAAAACCGATACAACGAGTTCTCGCGAATTCTGACTTAACAGATAACGAAACCTCATTAACAATTCTTTATTATCATCCCGAAGATGTTCAGGAGTACTATGCAAGTCCACCTAAAAAAGTGGATCCAAATTTATTTTATTTTACTTCACAAGCGGGCAATAAAGAAGTGTGCCTGGCAAAAACAGTTATAGATTGGGTTGGAAAAAGTGAAAATCGCCCTGAGAAAATTCCACTGCGTAGCTTTTCTTGGGTTGCATGTTCTAAAGGTAACTCTAATCTCTGCGACAAGACCGTGAAAGAATGCAGGCGCGATACAGATTTAAATTTTGTACAAGGGCAATCTAACGCCGGAGAAAACTTAGTACTGCAATATTTGCAACTAAATGTAAAATGATATTTATTCAAATTATTTTGTAGATACCTACATTTCACAAATCAATCCAGGTATTCAATTACAACTTTTCTAGTCTGTTTTATGTATTTGAAATTATTAATGAATTTTATATTTTCGAGATTTGTTTCTAGTTTTTACAATTTTTTATAAAATATTTGTAGCAATTCATTTGCAGATGTAAGATATTAATTTCATTAACTTTTTTAAATATAGGCAATTTTCTACAATTTTTTTCATTATTATTGTAGAAACAAAGTACAAATCGTGCTACAAATATTGTAGATAATTTTGTACTTGGGGTTGTATGTCAGCTAAAAATGATTTTGCTTTTTTAAACTCTCCTGTTTGGATCAAATACTCTCAAGAATCATACAAGACGCCTGAAGAAATTAAATATCGGTTAGACAAGGCAAACAACTCAGATAGAAATTGGCCTGCTATCAAATCTGAAATCATTCGTTTTAGAAAAACTGGGGCTATTCCTCTATTTTTACCATCTATTGAAAAAAATTTTTGGTTTTACCCCTCAGACAGTATAATGCGGAAAGCTCATGACATTGAAAAACTCGGCATTGAGCTTTACGAAAAAATTAATAGTGAATCAATTTTTGCTAGCGAATTCAAATTAGATTCTACAATCGAAGAGGCGATAACCTCAGCCATTTACGAAGGCGCAAACAGTACGCGCGCCAAAGCCCAGGAGCTGATAGAGACGAACGCTTCGCCTAAAAATAAAGATGAGTGGATGCTCGTTAACAACTATCGTGCTTTGATGTGGATCAAAGAAAACTCCAACACGCCGCTCAATCTCAATTTAATTAATCAGATTCATAATATTGTAACCAAAAATACCCTTTCTAGCGATGATGCAAACTATTCTGGTAAACTGAGAGATGATCGCGTATATGTTTATTCGTCAACGAATGAATTAAAACACGAGGGCATTGAACATACCAAGCTTGACCTCGCACTGAACGAAGCTATTGCTTTAGTTACAAAAAACCAACGTTACTTTCCCGCTTTATTGAAGGGCATCTTAATTCATTATTTTACTTCTTACATTCATCCTTATTTCGACGGAAATGGCAGAACAGCAAGAACCTTATTTTATTACAAGGCCATTAGAAATAACTTGAAGTTTGTCGAGCTACTATCTGTATCTGCGTATCTTAAAAATCATGGAAAACAATACGAAAAGTCTTTCGAAAAAGTTGTGGAAAATGATTTTGATATTACTTACTTCATTGATTTTAATTTAGATGCACTTGAAGAGGCCTTAAAAAAGGTAAGCGATAAAATTAACTTCTTGTGCACGATAAATAGTTTAGAAAAAAAACTAAACTTATCTATACATCAAGTCGGGCTACTACAAAAGCTAGCTCTTCATAAATTTAGAACGTACGACATTGAAAGCTACGCACTTTCGATCAACAAATCGAGAGAAGTAGCAAGACAGGAACTAAAGCAACTCGCAAACCACGGCCTGCTTGAAGAACTCAAGGACGGCAAAAAATTTATTTATAAGATTAATAAAGAAACCTTAATTAAAAAGCTAAATAATTAAACTCTATTTTGGTAGGCTTAAATTGTGCAAAAAAATTTCTGGATAGAACTTAAAAAGAATATCACAAACTGGTTGATCTCGCTTTGGTTTTTAGCTTGGCTGCTCAGCGTTTTATACTTTGCTTGTGTTACTTTGCTAAACAGGAAAGATCTCATACAACTTTGGATTTACTCTTTTGTTTTGATTCTAGGACATCTTCTTTTTTTCTTCAAAGTCAGCCATCCCGTTCTTCGATTTTTAGTATTCTTAATCCAAATGTTCGGTCTTGGACTTTTTGTTTTTTCCATCTGGAATTTGAACTCCGAGGGAACCACTTGGGGCGTAGGACCTGCCCTTGAAGGTTTAGTTTTTCTTATTCCTTCGCTGAATGTATTATGGGGCTCATCAAGATGCATTCAAGATCAAAAAATTGGTTGGTATGCCGCGCTCGGCGGTGTCGTTGGAATCTCTATGACCTATTGGAGGAATTATAATGTTGATCAAAAGCTAGAGGCCGGGCTGGAATTTTGGCGACCTATTCCACTTTATCAAAGTATCGGACTTTATTTTTCAATCGTTTTGGTCATTGCAGGAGTTATTCATATATTGACTAAAAGTACAGTAAGAGGGAGCAATTGATGTGATAAAAGTGTCTCAACCTCAAGTGACGACTCGTGTGATATCGAGTGACGTTTTACTCTAGGAAATCGCCCGTTAAGGCAACTAATATCAATAAAAATTTATCTGTTTAAATCAATACTTCCAACTTTTGTAGTTTTTTAAGTAACAACTACAGACCTCAACTACAAACAAACTACTAGACCCATGATTTCGGATGATTTTCGATGATATTGATCAAATTCGACCTACAGAATATCTCTTGTTAAATTGTTGATATCGTTAACTTAATTTTAATTTTTTATTTTTGTTGTTTTTGTGAAAGAAAATGGCGGAGAAGGTGGGATTTGAACCCACGGAACCTGTTTTGCAAGTTCGAGTCTTTAGCAAAGACTTGGTTTCAGCCACTCACCCACTTCTCCGCGTCTAAAAATGGTATATAAATTAATATATTGGCTGAAAAATTACCCACTATTTGTAGGTGTTATCTAAATTGCCATAGCGTTTTTACAGAATCAAGCGATGTCTGATAGTTAAACTTGATTTTGGCCCATATTTTTTGTAGGTTAACGAACTCAGCATTTATCACGTGCACTCGTAGCTCAGCTGGATAGAGTACTTGACTACGAATCAAGTGGTCAGAGGTTCGAATCCTCTCGAGTGCACCATTTTTAATCTTTTTTTCTAACTTTTATCAAAATCTAGAGGCTTCGCAATGAATACCCCAATTTTCAAAACTACAATCTTAGGTCTTTGTTTAGCTTTAATGTTCTCATCATGTAGCCCAATTCAAAAAGAACAGAAAAACAAAAAACCAGACGACTTAACAGAGCAAAAATTCATAGCCAAAGACTTGAAAAATCAGCCTCTAGATTATGTTTTAGCTGAAAAATACACTAAAGCTGCTTTGGTTTGTACTTTATGGAGCCAGGCCGGGCAGGTTATTGACACGAGTTTGCCGGCCAATGATCAAAATACAATTAACATTAAGATGACCCAGTCAGGCTCAGCGACATTGACCCTATCGTCAAACATCTCTGGTGGTCTACACGCGGTTAATACCAAGTTAACCATCAACACAGTTCATATTTTTGAACAAATTAAAACTCGTGATTTAAGTGGCCTTGGTTATTTAATTCAGTTCACACCAGTCATTAGAGCCTCTGCCGAGTACTCGGGTTATAATTTGTTTTCCAACGGCAATGACAAGCCTCTGCTATTCAAAGGTGAAATTCCAGATATTAGAGTTTTCGAAAAAATTAGAATTATTGCTTTAGACTCTAAAGTAAAGCCAGCCGCTAATGATCGTGAGCTTGTAGGTTCTGCGGATGGTTATTCGGATTTAATTCAGTGCGAATTAAAAACAGAAGTGCTCTCGCCATACCTAGACCAGTTCAAAATTATTAAAGAAACGAATTAAGCTCTGTTTTTTGCAAGATCGTTAAGCAAAAAAATTTAAAAAACGCCAGCATGCCTCTTGACGAAGCGACCTGATTTCGCTAATTTAGAGTTCACTTTTATTTTTAAATCCGAGTGTTCAGAAGTAGCTCAGTCGGTAGAGCAAGCGGCTGTTAACCGCTTGGTCGGGGGTTCGAGTCCCTCCTTCTGAGCCATTTTTCTAATTATATTTTCCACCCAAATCGCTTTTTTTCTTTAAATCTTCATCTGCCGTAATACAAACTATATTTTTCTTACTCTCATCTAAGTATCGTGGGTTACTGCTGTTTAGACATTTTTTATCAATCCAAGCATCTGTGCAGTTTTCAGATGAATAGGCGCACTTATCACGTGTGCAATACGTTTTTGTGAAATCACAGCCAACTTTTTTGAGTGCTTTTTCATACGCGTTTAAACACTTCGTTTTTGCCTCTGATTTGCCATCGCAGCTTACTCTCAAGTTTGTGTTTGTTTTTCTAACAATCTTATTTGTTTTTTTGTAATGATCGACACAAGCATCTATTTCATCAGGAAAACGACTTGATATTTTCACTGAATTATCTGGAGCGTACGAATCAGAATCCACTGACTTCACACAGACATGTGTATATGGTTCAGCTAATTTTGAATAAGTCGTATCATTTTTGTTTGCATAGGGTCCTGAGTTGGACAATTTGTTTATATACTCTGTTACATCTGATGCGTGAACAAAAGTTACTTGCAACAAAATAGCTGCAATCGTGATTGTTGAAAAAAACTTTTTCATAAAGTGCTCCTTGTCTGTTTGTTTTGAAGCACTCTTCTAAACTTTTTCACTGCTATATATACAAAAACAACATGAGAAAAAGTGCTCTTAACTGTTTCTCTCAGTATTTCACAAGCTGGTCCGCATTCACATGCTTTTTTGTTTACTCTAGACAAAGCTCTCGTGTTCTTTTTTTGAGAGCTTTACTTTAAATTTTGTCAACACGAACACTCTTTGCCTCAAGACTATAGACCGAGATGCGACTGAACTTGTTGAACGCTTAAGACGTCATCCATTACACTTAATACATTATGTCTTCATCAAATATTCAAAATCACCAACTTGATATTCTGAGTGGTCCCGAAAGTCGACTTAAAGAATTTCGCAGAGCTTTAAATGTTTTTTTTGAAATTATCCGTGGCTATCGTGGACTACACTTTATCGGCCCATGCGTAACTGTTTTTGGTTCAGCACGATTTAAATCAGATCATCATTATTATAAACTTAGCGAAGAGCTTGGCTATGAATTGGCTTTGGCTGGTTTTACAATCATGACAGGTGGTGGTCCCGGAATCATGGAAGCAGCCAACAAAGGAGCCAAAAGAGCCGAGGGCAAAAGCGTTGGTTGTAGTATTGTTTTACCTCGTGAACAAAATCAAAATGCTTACTTAGATAAATGGGTCGAGTTTAAATATTTTTTTGTTAGAAAGCTTATGCTCGCAAAATATTCTTATGCTTTTGTTGCGGCCCCCGGCGGCTTTGGGACACTTGACGAACTTTTTGAAATTTTAACTCTTATTCAAACTAAAAAAATGCGCAATTATTCAGTTGTACTTATGGGTATTGAATACTGGAAACCCATGCTGACATTTATTCAAAAAATGGCTCACGAAAAAACTATAGATCAAACTGACTTGGATAAAATAATTCTGAGCGACAACCCCAAAGAAATAGCTCAAATTATTCGAACTAAAGGCATCTCAGAACATGGTTTGGTTGATCGCAAACCAATGCGAAAATTTTGGTTCTTATTTGAAAAATAACGCACTCACTTAGGTTGATGATTGAGAAAAAAGCATTTAATCTTTCCTTACAAAAGGAGAGTTTGTGAAATCAGTTTTAACTATTTTGATCGTTTTTTTCATTTTAAATGGCGCACAAGCCTTGCCATTAAAAAGCATTAACTGTGTTACAGAGTTTCCAACGATTTCTTTTGTCGCTCATTCAATAGATACTAAAAACTCGTTAAGTGTTTTATTTATTAATCATGGCGGTTCGCAAATGATTCCTATTCATAGCGGAATCATCACTAAATACGATCTTACGTATTTGCAAAACAAAGCTACTGCTCTAGAAAAACTGCCCAATGAATTTCGTTTTGCTTTCGAATCTAAAAATTGCTCGCTAAGCAAAGATGGTTCTTTTTCTTGTTACAAAACTTACAACTCAAAAGACACAATCAGTACAGAGACACCCTTAGTCCCAACAAGTCTGCGCTCTAGTCTTGTTACAACACAGCTAGATGATGCCACTTACAAAGAAGTCGAGCTCAGCATGAATCTTTCTGATGGTATTAACCAATACAGTGTAAATGCTAAATATCCAGAATCTGAATGCCAAACGAATTCACTATAAATTAGTTTTTTCGATTTTTTCTTTTTTAATTATGTTTTGGTAAAGTCAGCTGCACGACAGTGTTTTTTTGTGACCAATCAAATTTTAAAGATCCGCCATTGTTTTTCATAATGTTTGACGAAATACTCAGGCCTATTCCTGAGCCTTGGCCAATTTCTTTGGTTGTGAAATACGGATTCATAATTTTATCTCTGATTTCTATAGGAACACCAATGCCTGTATCTGATACACCTATTTGAACATGCTCTGAGTTTTCAAAAGCTTTTATTTCGATTACTCTGTCTGAATTTGAATTTTTTGTATCCATGATAGCATCAAAAGCATTATTTAAAATGTTTAACAGAACCTGTGATATCTCTGTTTCGCGACAATATATTTTTAAATTTTCATTAATGTCTTTATTTACAATAATTCCTGAGTTTTTAAACTTTGTTTCGCACAAAACCAAAGTGTCTTCAACAACTGCTGAGCAACTAATAATAGATTTGGAATCATGAGTTCCATCTCGTGACAACGCTCTGAGGCTTTTGATAATCTTAGAGATTCGATCAACCATGAGCTCGATTTTTTCGATTGGCAGAGCTATTTCTTTTGCAATGGTTTCCATGTTATTCAATTTGTTAATATTCTTTTTTGCAATTTGTGCATTTAAACTTATAATTGCTAGGGGATTGTTAATTTCATGAGCCAAGCCGCCAGACATTTCACCAAGTGAAGCCATTTTAGATGCCTGCTCTAGTAGTGCTTGTTGTGCTTTGATTTGCTCTTCTTTATCTTTTTGTTGCTGTATATTTACACCCACAACAATAACTTCATTATTTTTTCTTTGTTGTAAATGGATACTAAATATATTTTCTGAGTTTTCTTTAACAAGCTGCTTTTCAAAACTAATCTGAAATAATTTTTCATCAATCATTTTTTTCGCTTGAGAAATAATTTCTGTCTCTAGCGTAGAGTTGGCTTTTGCAAAACCATCAAAAGCATTGTTTTTAAAAACTATTTTATTTTCTTTATAAAGCGAAAGTATACCACTATATCCGTTCAGTAAATTTTGCTGATCTATGCGGTCAAAAATAAATTTAGACCATGTTTGATACATGGCTCTTTGTTGGTTTAAAAGGTATAAAAAAAATACAGCCAACAACACGAATTGCGTATAAACATTATCGCTAAGTGGTTTATAGAGCAAAACAACAGATAGCGAGACGAATTGAAACAGTAGAAAAGTAAAATTATCTCGTCTTGAAATTCCCATAGCAGACATGCAAGATATGACCATTCCGTTAAATATCAAAAGCGTCTGAATAACTGATGTATCTAACCAAAATGCTGGCCCAGCTAAAAAAACCGCCCAAAAAACGCCGAGAAAAAATATATTGATCGTAAAAAAATTGTGATACCGAGAGATCGTCACATCTGTAGAATCATCATTGATTTTGCTATAGATGTTTTTATTAAAAAAATATCTATAGCAAATAAAAATTGTTAATAATACCGTAGCAATTAAGAACTCGGCACTAAACGGTCTGCCATTTTGAAAAAAATAATACATTATCGATATAAAAAAGAGATGCGCCGAGAAGTTCGACATTGCTCTTGAATACAGTTCTTTGACTTGTTCTTTATGTAGCAGATTATTCACGAAAAGATAATATGACCTTAGAGATATCTAAACAAACAAAATTTAAATGTATCCCCTGCGTGCAAACATAAATTAATTTTATTATACTTATAAATAAGCGGGTCTGCTTAATGGCATAACCCGCATTAAAATAGCCAATTAGTGTCCTGTTACTGCAGGATTAAATTGTGCTTCTTCAGTTGAACCTTTCATCGCCAGAGTTGAAGATTCTCCGCGTGTAACAACTGTGTTCACAGTATCAAAGTAACCCGTACCAACTTCACGTTGATGTTTAGTTGCTGTGTACCCAATTGCTTCAGATGCAAACTCAGAATTTTGCAAGATTGAATATGCAGACATTCCAGATTTGTTGTAATTGTATGCTAAATCAAACATTGAGTAATTCAATGAATGGAACCCAGCTAAAGTCACAAATTGAAATTTGTATCCCATTGCATTTAATTCTGTTTGGAATTTTGCAATTGTGTGAGCGTCTAATTTTTTGCTCCAGTTAAAAGAAGGTGAGCAGTTGTATGCTAGCATTTTACCTGGGTAGTATTTATGAACGCCTTCAGCAAAACGTTTTGCTTCTTCTAAATCAGGAGTAGACGTTTCGCACCAAACTAAATCTGCATATGGAGCATAAGCAACACCGCGAGCAATCGCCATATCAAGACCACCAGTAATTTGGTAAAAACCTTCTGGAGTACGTTGACCTGTGATAAATGGAGCATCATAACTATCAACATCACTTGTAATCAAGCGAGCTGCATCGGCATCTGTACGCGCAACGATTAAAGATGGAACATCCATAACGTCAGCCGCTAAACGAGCAGCGTTCAATGTTTTAATGAATTGATTACGCGGAACTAGGACTTTTCCACCTAAGTGTCCACATTTTTTTTCTGAAGCTAATTGATCTTCAAAGTGAACACCAGCAGCACCAGCTTCAATCATGCCTTTCATTAATTCAAAAGCATTTAATACTCCACCGAAACCTGCTTCAGCATCTGCAACGATTGGTGCGTAGTAATCAACATCAGTGATTCCTTCTGCTGTGGCAATTTGATCTGCGCGCTGAAAAGTTTGATTAATTCTTTTTACAACAGCAGGAACAGAGTTCGCTGGATATAAACTTTGATCTGGATACATTTGACCAGATAAGTTTGCATCAGCAGCAACTTGCCATCCAGATAAGTAAATGGCTTTCAAGCCCGCTTTTACTTGTTGCATGGCTTGATTACCTGTTAAAGCACCTAGTGCGCGAACCGCTTCTGGCTGTTGAAGCAAATTCCACAATTTGTTTGCGCCACGTTCTGCCAAAGTGTGCTTGATCGTAAGGCTTCCGGCTAATTTCACAACGTCTTGAGCTGTGTAATCACGCTTGATGCCTTGCCATCTTTGTTCTGTTTCCCATTTTTTTTGTAATTCTGTTGCTTTTAACATCCTTATTCTCCTGTTAATTGTTATTGATTTGTAAAAAAATTAGCTAATTCTTTTGATAAAAACGTTTTTTGAATTTTTTCTTTTGCGCGTTGATACGACACAATTGTTTGTTGATCTGTAATTTTTAAATTTGTGATTATGTTTTGCAGCTCTTGTTCAAAGATGTTTTGCATAAGTTGTTCTGTCACAGGCGTACCATCATCTAAAATTACTTTGTGGTGTAACCATTGCCAGACCTGCGCGCGACTAATTTCAAGTGTTGCTAGGTCTTCCATAAGATTTTCAAAAGCAATACAACCCAGGCCATCATCCCAACCCTGTTGGTAAGCAATACCAACGCGCGCGTTTTGCTTTAAGCACTCTATTGTTTTTGGCCCTTCAGCGCGTGGCAATAAATCTGGTTCTGATGGAAACTCGTTTAGCATGACATCAACTTGATTGGTTTTTTTAAATTGGGCTTTAGCTAAAGTTATAAAATACGGGTGTGAAACCCAGCAACCATCATGGCCGATTGTTGCCTCTCTATTTTTGTCTGCGATCACCTTATCAGTTTGCAGTTTTCGTGTTTCTGCATCTTGGCCTGGTGTAAAGGCAGACATTCCACCAATTGCAAAAGCACCGTGCTTATGACATGTTTTAATTAAGAGTTTGGCGTAGTTATCCATCCATGGTTTAGACATATCAATCGATGATCTGTTGGCCATGATACGGTCAGAGTGTTTTTTTAATGTTTTAATGTCTGAGAAAATTTTATCCCAGCGTCCCACGTTCAAGCCGCAAATTCTTTCGCGTGTTTCAAATAAAATTTCTTCCATTTGAAATGCTGCGGGTAGTGTTTCAATTAAAAATGTCGCACGAAGCGCGCCATGATTTAATCCGATGGCCTCTTCTACAAAACTCATTAACTCATTCCACCATCTTGCTTCTAAGTAGTGCTCGCACTTAGGAATATAGAATTTCGGAGTTCTTTTTTGCTCAACAAATTTTTGTGCCGTGTGATAGGCAGTACAGACTAAGTCTAATAATCCAGAAGAAATCGGCACATCATTTACTAACACATTTTTTTCTGACATATGCAGCCCGCGAACACGCACCATTGGAACTGCCATTTTATCAGTGTTTAACTTGTATGTTTTAACGCCTGTGTCTGTAATTTGCTCATAAGATAAATTTTTATTCGCGACACCAATAATATTTTTTATTCCAGATAAAACATTGTCCCATGTTGGTGCCATTGAATCTTCAAAATCGAGCATGGCCGTACAAGCTGTTTCGTTATCTTGGTTGGGGTTTAACATATTGATAACCATTTTAGCGCTTGAAATCGGACCCGTTATTTCAACACGACGATCTAATAAGTCATGAGGAATGGGTGCGACTTGCCAAGAAGTTGTTCTCGCCGCGCTTGCTGTTTCAAATGTTGGCACTAGCCCTTGGTCATATTGTTGTTGGCGAATTTTACGGTTTTTAAGTAGTTCTTGTCTCTTTTGTTCAAAGTTGTAATGAGCATGAGCCAAAAGATTTTTAAGTTCTTGCGGAAATAGAAATAGTCCTTCTGCTGGGTTAGATCCAATTTTAATATCAATGTTGGCGTTAAAATTAGCCTGTAAAAACAATGACTTGCTTTGATTTTGTATGTTGGTTTGATCCATGACTTTTGTCTCCATAAATATAGATATATTTATATGCTTAACTAATAACACTTTTCTGGCAAGCGAAAATTCGCTGCGAGCGATATTTTTTGTTTATTTGGTTTGATTATCTCTAAAATCTATGGTCAGTGTTGTCGTTGCATGTTGTTAAATCAGGAAACCCTCAGGCTTGTATTTGGTCTAAAACTAAAAGGTCTTCGTTTAGATCGCGGTCTGTCTTTAAAAGAGCTAGCGAAAAAAACAGGTCTTTCACCTTCATATTTAAACGAAATTGAAAAAGGGAAAAAATATCCGCGCACCGAAAAAATTTTAATTCTAGCGGACGCTCTTAACGAAAAACTCGAAGATCTTATTTCTCTAGAACTTAAAAAAGAATTAAAGCTGATTCAAAATTTGATTGATAAGAAAATTTTTTCAGGAATGCCTTTTGATATCTTTGGAATTCCGTCGGTTACAATATTTGAACTCATCGCTGAACACCCGAAAAGAATGCAAGCTTTAGTCGGAACCCTTATCGAACTCGCTCGAGCGCACAGTATAGATGTTGATGACTTGTTGTACGCTCTTTTGCGCTCTTATTTAGATATGCATAACAATTATTTTCCTTCGATAGAGGAAAAAGCTAGGGCTGCTGAAAAAGATTTTAAAATTAAGATTCATGCAGACTTAGCGACACTTAAAACAGATCTTTTAAACATTCTTACTCAAAAATATAAAATCGAAGTGCATCTAAGCTGTGACTTCGCTAAAATTTCAAAAGAAGTCGCTGAGCTTGATTTCTTTTTAGTTGATGGGCAAAAGCAACTGTTGATTTCCAAAAACCTCTCTGAAAAAGATATCGTTTTTATATTAGCTCGTGAAATTGGTTATCGTTATCTAGCTGTTAAAACTCGACCGACAACGTCTCTTGCTGTGCAGTTGGATTCATTTGAACAACTTTTTAATCATTTTTCGGCAAGTTATTTTGCGAGTAGTTTGTTGATTCCTGAAAATGAAATCAAAACAGCTCTAGATGTCTTGTTTAGTAAAAAATCTTGGTCACATTCTCAGTTCTTGCAAGTCGTTAACGGCTTTCACTGTACCATCGAAAGTTTTTTTCACCGCATGACACAAGTGTTGCCTAAAAACTTTGATCTTGGGCAGTTGTTTTATCTTAGATATGAGTATGATCTCGTTACAAAAAAATATCAGGTCTCTCGAGAATTGCATCTTTCGTCATTACATTCTCCACACAAAGTAAAAGGTCACGAACACTATTGCAGTCGCTGGCTTATTCACCAACTCACACTTAAACGCATGAATACTGATGTTGAACCTATTTTAGGTATTCAACACTCATCTTATGTTAAAACCGATAATGAGTACTTAGTTATCGCAGCATCTTTCAAAAAACAGCCTGATTCGCGCAAAATTTCTTGTGTCTGTATGGGGTTGTTAAATGGCGATACTGTTCGTAAAAAAATTGCTTTCTTAAATAGTCCAGAGATACCCGTTGTTCAAGTTGGAGAAACTTGTGAGCGCTGCACTCTCACAAATTGCCAAGATCGCAAAGCAGATTACGATCAAGTATTAAACCCAAATCGAAATATCGAAATCATTCAAAAAGTAAATGAAATGGATAGTTCTGTTATAGCCTTGTTAAAAAACTAACAGACTTGCTTTTGACTATATCGTCCTGATTTTGAACAAATTGCGCCATAATGAACATGTTGCTTATAAGCCAAATTAGCTCTATTTGTGGTCTGGTTTTTAATAGCTTTTATCTATTAAGATTAAAATATTATCGATTTTACATATTTGTCTAACTAGGCTAATCTTTTCTAGTATTTAATTTAAATTCCATTAGGAAATTAATAACAACCAATAAAGGAGAATGCTATGGCATCTATTATCAATTCAAAAATGACTGACTTTTCAGTTCAAGCTTATCATAACGATAACTTCAAAACTGTGACTCAAAACGATCTTAAAGGAAAATGGTCAGTTTTCTTTTTCTACCCTGCGGACTTTACATTTGTTTGCCCAACAGAATTAGGTGACATGGCTGATAAATATGCTGAATTTCAAAAAATGGGTGTAGAAGTTTACTCTGTATCAACTGATACTCACTTTACACACAAAGCATGGCATGATGCTTCTGAAACAATTAAAAAAATCAAATATCCGATGTTAGCTGATCCAACAGGTCACTTATCAAGATTCTTTGGTGTTTACATTGAAGAAGCTGGTTTAGCATACCGTGGTACTTTCTTAGTAAATCCAGAAGGTCAAATCAAACTTGCTGAAATTAATGATAATGGTATCGGCCGTAATGCTGATGAGTTATTAAGAAAAGTTCAAGCCGCACAATTTATCGCAGCTAACCCAAACGAAGTTTGCCCTGCTAAATGGAAACCAGGTTCTAACACTTTAAAACCAGGTCTTAACTTAGTCGGAAAAATCTAATTCAACGACTCTTTTAAATAGAGAGAGCAAACCGCTCTCTCTATTTAAATATTATCAAGCGCACAAAACTGCGAGTTAATTATTTTTAAGGAGAATTTTTATGTTAGATCAAGATTTAATAGAACAACTAAAATCGGCGTTTTCATCTTTAGAAAATCAAATTGATCTTGTCTACGAACCCTGCGAACACGCAGATCAAAGTTCTCTTTTAGAAATGCTTAATGGCTTACAAGCAAGCAGTGAAAAAATTAAAGTTCGTCAAAACACTAGTGCGAAAACAGCAGCGCCACAATTTAGTTTATATTATAAAGGAAACAAAACCGGCGTTACGTTTAAGGGAATTCCTGGCGGGCATGAATTCACTTCTTTGGTCGTTGCAATCTTAAACGCCGACGGTAAGGGTAAACTTCCTGACGCTAAAATTTTACAAAGAATTAAAAGTATTAAAGGCCCAGTTAAAATTAGAACTTACATTTCACTGACTTGTGAAAACTGTCCTGATGTTGTTCAGGCTTTAAATTTGATGGCTTTATTAAATCCAAATTTCGAACATGAAATGATTGATGGACAATATTTTCAAGATGAAATCGATAAGCTTAATATTCAAGGCGTTCCAAGTGTTTTTGTTGACAGTAACATGATTCACTCGGGCCGCATTCAGTTTTTAGATTTACTTCAAAAAGTAGAATCAACTTTTGGCGCTGATACATCACAAGCCGTATCAACTGAAAATGCTGATTTAGGACAGTACGATGTTGTTGTCATCGGCGGTGGTCCAGCGGGCGCATCTGCCGCAATTTACAGTGTTAGAAAAGGTTTAAAAACTGCTCTTATTGCCGAAAGATTCGGAGGCCAAGTCCAAGATACTAAGGGCATTGAAAACTTGATTTCTGTGGTTTATACAGAGGGCCCTGATTTAGCCGCACAACTTAATAAACATGTTACAAGTTATCCTGTACAAATGCTTGAACACCGTCGAGTTCAAAAAATTGACCGCGAGAAAAAAATTATTCATCTCGAGGGTGGTGAATTTATACAGGCAAAATCTATTATCATTACAACTGGTGCTAAATGGAGAGAGCTCAACATTCCAGGCGAAAAAGATTATTTAGGTCGTGGCGTGGCGTATTGTCCGCATTGTGATGGTCCATACTATAAAGGCAAAAAAGTTGCTGTTATCGGTGGTGGTAATTCTGGTGTTGAAGCGGCAATTGATTTAGCTGGTATAGTTAAAGAAGTTGTTTTGTTTGAATACAACGATCAACTTAAAGCTGATCAAGTTTTAGTTGATAAATTAAAATCTTTACCTAACACAAAAATAATCACATCGGCAAAAACGTCTACTGTTGTTGGCGATGGTAAAACCGTAACTGGTCTTGAATACGAAGACCGCGTTGCTGGCCAAATGAAAACAGAAGCGCTCGATGGCATATTTGTTCAAATTGGTTTATTGCCAAATTCGCAATTTGCTAAAGATGTCGTGGAAACTAACAAGTTTGGCGAAATCGTTGTAGATGTTAAAAATAGAACTTCTGTTCCAGGTATTTATGCTGCAGGCGATGTGACTAATACTCCGTTTAAACAAATCATCATTGCAATGGGTGAGGGTGCTAAAGCGGCATTAACTTCATTTGAAGACTTAATGTTTCATTAATTAATATCTCTAAAGGGGTTATTTTCCTCAACCCCTTTAGCGTTTTGTCTTTTATATTAAGTACAGTTAGGAGTTAGAACAAAATGAGTTCTCTCTGCCTCTTGAACCGCTCCAGTAATGCCCCAATCAACCACTAATATAGAAATTAAGCCAAAGTCGAGCAAAACACCAAGTAATGAAGTAGCATCAAATTTTGTTGGAATAAAAGACTGTGCGTCTATACAACCAGCTTTTTTCGCGACTAAAACACTGCTTTTTAAATTTTTCTTAGAGATTTGTACGATTGCTGTATCTGAACCAAGATCTTCGTTGTTTAGGTAAAACTTTGTACCTTTTTGCTCTGATCTTAATGATATTGTTTGAGTTGTTCCGCTAAACATCGAGGCACAACCAGAGTTTAATAATATTAATGCTGCTAAAATAATTTTTTTCATTGGGGCGATTCTCCTGTTCTCGGATCAGGCTATTTTAATATAAATGTAAGTCAATAATAATCATATTTACTTTGTTTACGATAAAGTCCGTTATGCCAATACTGCCTTTACTAGCAAGGCAATAAAGTTGCTGAAAATTTAATGCTCGGATCTGCGCTCAAATGTTATGTCTGAGCGAACTGAATTTGGTGAAGGCGATAATATTCGCCTTTTTTCTCAAGTAACTCGGACTGCGTTCCAGACTCAACAATAACTCCATTTTTCAAAACTAGAATTTTATCAGCTTTAGCAATTGTTGATAATCGGTGAGCAATAACTATTGCAGTACGTCCGTCCATCAAAGCATCGAGCGCCTTTTGGACTTCTTGTTCGCTTTGAGTATCTAGAGCGCTTGTTGCTTCATCCAGAACTAATATAGGGGCATCTTTAAAAACAGCTCTTGCAATGCTAAGGCGTTGTTTTTCGCCGCCAGATAATAATCCACCGCGCTCACCAACAGAGCTTTGATAACCCTGTGGCATTTTAGCAATAAATGAATGAGCATTTGCAATTTTAGCGGCCTTTTCAACATTATCTTTTGATTTTTCAAAGTCACCAGACCAAATGTTATATTCTATAGAATCTTTAAATAAGTAAACATCTTGATTAACAAGAGAAATGTTTTTTCTAAGTTCAAACAAATTAATTTCTCTTGTCGAAATATCGTCTATAAGTATTTCGCCTTGTTGCGGATCAAAAAATCTTTCTAATAAGTTAACCACTGTCGATTTACCACTGCCACTTGCACCAACTAAAGCGATTGTTTGGCCTTTTTTAATTTCGACATTGAAATTTTTTAAGACAAGTTCTTCGCCATAACCAAACGATACATTTTTATATGTTAACGTGTTCCAATTTTTTGGAAAGTGTAGATTTTTTTCTGAGACGGGGACTTCACTTTTCTCGTCTAAAATTTCATAAACACGACCAGCTGATACAATCATTTCTTGGCTTTTCATCAAAGCGTCTTGCAAAACTTTGATTGGTTTATTAAAACTTAGAAGAGTCGCCAAGTACGATGCAAAATCACCGTAAGTTGCAGCACCTTTTGATATTTGATAACTTAGAAACAATAACAACCCAATAATCAGTGCCGTGGTTAAAAACTCAGTTACAGGGCCTGCTATTTCTATGCGACTATGAATTTTTTTACGAGCTCCTAAATAGCCAACAAAATCGTTAGCAAAGCGCTTTTCCATAGTCGGCTGCAAATTAAAAGATTGAATTATGCGAACGCCATCTAAAGTTTCTTTAACTGTTGATGTGATATCCTCTAAACTGCGCTGACCCATTTGATGGTATTTGTGAATACTTTTTGAAAGGCTTTGGGTTAAAAATAAAATGATCGGCAACAAAACAATTATTGAAATCGTCAGCTTCCAATCAATCCAAAACAACCACCCGATTGAAAATGTTAACTGTATTGGTTCACGAAAAAAATCTGCAAACAGTCTTAAACCATTTTGAATGTTTGAAATATCTGCCAAAATCCGCGTGATGAGACCACCAGAGCCTGCTGCATTTTGATTGTGAAAAGTTAAATTCAATGTCATGAATTTTTTCTGAAGCTGTTGACGATAGCTCTGACCAACGAGTTCGCTGGTCACGTTCATGGTATATAAATGAAAGTATCGTGTAATCGCGTTTAAAAACGCTAATCCCAAAATAACTAAAGACGTGCTTAATACAGTTTCAGATTTTCCACTCTGAAGTGAATCAAACATTTGCTTAATCATAATGATCATTTGCGCATAACTGCCGGCCATTAAAAGACCTGCAATTGCTACGATAATAAGTTTATTTTTATGATTTTTTAATTCTCGCAATATTCTTTTCGCTATTATCCAACGCATAGGCAGACTTTAAGCTTTATTCAGCTAAAGAGCAAAACTTATGTTTTTTGAGAAAAAAATGAGCTTTTTTACGCTTTTCTAACGAATTCTGACTTTAAATTAATCGCACCAATACCATCTATTTTACAAGCGATATCATGTCCGTCACCACCATCGACTAAACGAATATTTTTAACTTTAGTTCCAACTTTAACAACTGAAGAAGATCCTTTAATTTTAAGTTCTTTGATAACTGTAACAGAGTCACCAGTATTGAGCACGTTGCCATTGGCATCACGAATGAGACCATCTGATTCAGGCTGTTGCAATTTTTCTTCTGCTTTAAACTGACTCCACTCATGAAAGCACTCTGGACATACCCACATATTACCATCTTGGTAAATATTTTCTGACTGACATTTAGGGCATTTTGATTCTTCTTGCATGGTGACCTCGCGCTAAAGACTTACCACAGCTCAGAGAGAAAAAACTATTAAAAACCCACTCAGAAAATAAAAAAGAGAGTTTTATGAGAACTCTCTTTTTACAAATTTAGTAAATGTTAAATTTGGAAACTACTTGTTAACTTCTTCTAAGAAATTTTTAGCAGCTACAAATGATCTTTTATCCGCAACCTCGTTATAGGCCGCACCTTGTGTTGGGTCATTGCCAGCACCTTTTTGTGAAAAAGCATGAACAGCACCGCTGTAAGCTACAAATTGATAATCAACTTTGGCATCGTTTAATTCTTTTTGAAATTGCGATACTTCTGTTGCTGGTACATATGGATCAATCGCACCATGTAAGGCTAAAACTTTTGTTTTAATATTTTTTGCATCATCAGGGTTAACTGAAGATAGTCCACCATGAAAACTCACAACGCCTTTTAATGGTAAACCTGCACGAGCCATTTCTAAAACTGTTGTTCCGCCAAAACAGTAACCTGTCGCTGAAATTTTATTTGCATCAACATGTTTATTTTTTTTCAACTCTTCATAAGCGGCAGTAGCGCGCGCTCTTAAAAGCTTACGATCTCCGTTACGGTATTTTCCGGCAAACTCAGCAGCCTCTTTGCCGTCTTTTGGGCGCATCCCTTTACCATATATATCGGCAACAAATGCAACATAGCCCATCTCGGCTAGCTGTTCTGCGCGCATTTTTACATAATCACTAACGCCCATCCAATCGTGTACCACAACTACGCCTGGGCCTTTTTTATTTTTAAGTTTAGCTTCATCATAAGCAATGAAACCCTCAAGAGCAGTTTCGCCATCTTTGTAATTAACTGTTTCAATTTTGACTTTAGCTTGTGCCGATAGGGTAACGAGTACCGTTACAGCTGCCATAATAAAATTTTTCATAAACGCCTCCATGGGTTTTTAAAAATTAAATTTTGAATGGCTTTTAAGTAACTGGCTAGTCCTAATATCCATAGTCGATATTTAACATAGTTTTATAAAAATAAAAAAGCCCGGGGTTTTATCCCCAGGCTTTTCAACAGTGTCTTTTTTAAATTTCGTTTGAACGAAAATTACATCATTCCGTCCATGCCGCCCATGCCACCGTGTCCGCCGCCGCCTGGCATTGCAGGAGCATCTTTTTTCGGAGCTTCAGCGATCATTGTTTCTGTTGTTAACATTAACGATGAAACTGATGCAGCATTAGTTAAAGCGCAACGTACAACTTTTACTGGATCAATAACGCCGTCTTTTAATAAATCAGTGTATTCATCAGAGTAAGCATTGTAACCGTAGTTAGCAGATTTTTCTAATAAGATGTTGTTCACAACGATAGCGCCATCTAAACCAGCGTTAGTTGCGATTTGTCTAATAGGCTCTTCACAAGCACGCTTGATGATAGTTGCGCCAAATTTTTCATCTTCATTGAATTTGGCTTTATCAATAGCGCGAGACGCTCTTAATAATGCTGTACCACCACCAGCGACGATACCTTCTTCAACAGCAGCGCGAGTCGCATTTAATGCGTCTTCTACGCGGTGTTTTTTCTCTTTCATTTCAACTTCAGAACCACCACCAACGTGAATAACTGCAACACCGCCAGCTAATTTAGCTAAGCGCTCTTTAAGTTTTTCTTTGTCGTAATCAGAAGTTGTTTCTTCGATTTGAGCTTTGATTTGGTTTACGCGAGCAGTGATATCTGCTTTTTTACCGTTACCATCGATAACTGTTGTGTTGTCTTTATCAACAACAACGCGTTTTGCAATACCTAAGTGAGTTGCATTAGCTTGATCTAATTTCATACCCAAGTCTTCAGAAATAACTTGCGCATTTGTTAAAATAGCAATGTCTTCTAACATAGCTTTACGTCTGTCACCAAAGCCAGGAGCTTTAACCGCACATACGTGTAAAGTGCCACGTAATTTATTAACAACCAAAGTTGCTAATGCTTCACCATCAACATCTTCAGCGATAATTAACAATGGACGACCTTGTTTAGCAACAGCTTCAAGAACGCCAATCATGTCTTTCATTGCAGAGATTTTTTTATCATAAACCAAAACGTAAGCGTTTTCTAAAACAGCTTCCATTTTTTCTGCGTTAGTTACAAAGTACGGAGACAAGTAACCACGATCAAATTGCATACCTTCAACAACAGTAACTTCTGTTTTTGCAGTTTTAGAGTCTTCGATTGTGATAACACCTTCGCGTGTTACTTTATCCATAGCATCAGCCAACATTGTTCCGATTTCTTTATCGTTGTTTGCAGAAATTGAACCAACTTGTGCAACTTCGTTAGAACCTTTAACAGGTTTAGCCATGTTTTTTAATTCTTCGATAACAAGAGTAACAGCTTTATCGATACCGCGTTTGATAGACATTGGGTTGTGACCAGCAGAAACTAATTTAGCGCCTTCACGGTAAATAGCTTGCGCCAATACTGTAGCAGTCGTTGTGCCGTCACCAGCTTCGTCATTTGTTTTAGACGCAACTTCTTTAACCATTTGCGCGCCCATATTTTCGAATTTGTTTTCTAATTCGATTTCTTTAGCAACAGTAACGCCATCTTTAGTGATTAATGGTGAACCAAAAGATTTGTCGATAACAACGTTACGACCTTTAGGTCCAAGAGTAACTTTAACAGCGTTTGCTAAAGTGTTAACACCTTTTAAAATGTGTGATCTTGCTTCTTCAGAGAAAGTTAAAATTTTGCTCATAAATTCCTTTCGCGCGTTTACACGCGGACATTAATTAATAAAAAATTAAATAGTTATTGAACGATTCCTAAAACGTCTTCTTCTCTCATCATTAAGAATTCAGTTCCATCAAACTTAATTTCTGTTCCTGCGTATTTAGAGAAAAGGATTTTGTCGCCAACTTTAACTTCAAGCGGTAATACTTTACCGTCTTCAGTAATACGACCTTTACCAGCGGCAACGATTTCGCCACGTTGTGGTTTTTCTTTAGCTGAATCTGGAATAAAAAGACCACCAGCGGTTTTTTCTTCTTCTGCAGTTCTGCGAACTAAGATTCTATCATGCAAAGGACGAACGCCTAATTCTTTTGCCATATTATACCTCTCGTTAAATTGCGGCTGGTCCTAAACCAGTCCGGTTAGTTAGTTTTTAATGAAACACAAGCCAATATGAGTATCCTTTTCAGGGTGTCAAGGTCACCATAAATCGTTTTTTATACCCCAGCCCAAACGACAAAGTTTAAGCCTAGGACGCCAACATTAGGTTGTTTAAAAAATAGGCTGCTTACTAAGGTCCAAAAAAATTATGATTCATTTAAAAAAATTGATCCATGGGTAACCTTCTGATGAGATAAAGGTGTCTAAATGAATAGAAAGCCCATGGATAGGGCATTTTAAGTCATTAACCCAATGAGCATGGAGGCGAATATGGGTCGAGTCCTAGACGTTTTTTCACAAGCTGCACAGATTGATCGCGATACGATTGAGACCGAGCTTTTTGCTGCCATCAGAGCGCTTGAGTTAGATCCTGAAAGCATGACGGTTGAGGATCTTCGCCAATGTTTATTGTTATATTTAGATGAGGTTTTCTACGGAACCTCACCAGACCGTGTTCAATAATTATTTTTTTAATTTGTCTTTTAATTCAGTGAGCTGAGCCAGTGTTCTTTTGTATTTTGTCGGGTAGGGTTCAGCTATTTTTTTGGTTTCTTCTATGAGCTTTAAAGCTGATTCTTTTTGCCCCAATTCTTTAAGGACTTTAATTTTAATCAAATGTAGCTGAGGAGTGTTTCCTTCGGCGTATTGAATCGCTAAATCAATTTGTTTTAAAGCCTGATCATATTTTTTTTGTTTCACTAAAAAATTGGCGTACTTTTGATAATACACATAAGTTTTTTCATGCTGCGAAATAAGCTCTTTATAAAGTTCTTCGCACTTTTCAAGCTGCCCAGCCTCGCTGTGATATTGGATCGCATTAATAAACATTCCTGGGTAGTTTTTATTAAGTTTTATTCGAGATAACTCTTCTGAAAGTTTTTTCTTAAACCCTGCAACTGACTCTGCTTTCTCGGATTCTTTTTCTGAGAGCTTGGCTAATCTAAGTTGTAAATCTATAAGCTCAGCTTTTTCAAAACTAGTGCTGTCACCATAAGTAGACTCTTGAACTAATTTTTTTAGATTTTTGTTTGGGGTTAGGTATTCTTGAATTTTTTCTAAAGTCTGTTTAATTTTTTCAGATGCTATTTCTTTATTTTGATCTTTAGCCTTTTCAAATAAATCAACAGACCAACGTATGCGATCAAAATCAGATGGTGTTAGCGTGATAGCTTTTTCGACAACTCCAAAATAATCTTTTTTGGATTGCTCGTTGTCATCATATGATTCTTCGGCCTGACTTACTTCTGAAGCTAGTTTGTATGTTAAATCTTTTTTTGTGCCTGAGATTTCAAACCACTGAATCGCTTCTTTCCAATTCATTTTGTTGTAAGCATTGTATCCTAACTCAGAAGCTAGTTTTTTATCACCAGCTTTAGCTTTGGCTATTTTGTCTTGTATCGTTGCGGTCTCTTTTGTTGCTTTTTTTAACTGAGGCTCTAGCTTGCTGATCTCTTGATAATCGAGCCAGCGAGTGACCTCATCACCGCTTGTATTAACCAAAATCATTGTTGGAATTGCTTTAACGCCGTACTGATCAGATATTTTTTCATTTTCTACAAGGTCTATGTTAATTTCTTTTACTTCTATATTTTTAACAGCCGTTTTAAATGCTTTTGTTGCCATCGTTTCAGAATGTAAACGTATGCACGCAGGACACCACGGAGCAGAAAAGACAAGCAGTGTTGTTTTGCTGTAATGAGTTTGCTTACTTGTTTCTTCGCTTGGTTGAAGCGCTGCAACCACTTGCGGATTTTGGTTTTTTAAATCTGCAGATGGTTTATTTACAACTTGTACGTTTTGTTGTTCACAAACAGTCTTTGCGTCATCACACACATAAAAATTGAGCTCAGCCTTTTTAAATGTTGTGGCTGAATTAAAAACAAACTTAGCTTCTGTTTTAACAGTTGGCTTTGTTTTTTCTTTAGCCTCGTCAAACAGAGCATATGCTGGGGCTTTGTCGTTAAAATGAAAACCTTTTTTGGTCACTAATTCGATCGTATTATTTTTGATCGCTGTCTCAAATTGTCCATCGGTTTTTTTAGCAAGACCTATAGATAAAAACAAAAACGTCGCTGTAAATACTATTTTTTTAAACATGCGTTCTCCTCGTGAAAATAACCTACAAAAACACTATACTCCTTAGATTTGCCAAAAAAAAAGGACTAACTTTTTGAGTTAGTCCTTTTTCTAAAGAATTATTTAAATTCTAAATTACGCGCGTTCAACAGAAACTTGAATATCTGTTTCCATACCTTCAGCGTATTTGATAGTCGCTTTATGCGTACCTAATACTTTGATTGGCTCAACTAAATGGATATCTCTTCTGTCTACAGAAAAACCAAGTTTTTCTAAGCCTTTAGAAATGTCAGTTGTTGTAACTGTTCCGAATAATTTATCGTTTTCACCAGCGTTAAGTTTAAAAGTAACTGTAGTACCTTTAATTTTAGCTAAGAAAGCTTGTCTTTCAGCTAATGCTTTTTTCTTTTTAGATTCAGCAACGCGCTTTAAGTGGTTATATTCGTTTACTTTGGTTTCAGTTGCTTCAACAGCAAGTTTACGTGGAAACAAAAGGTTACGAGCAAAGCCCGCAGATACGTTAACTAAATCGCCGACTTTTCCTAAGTCTTTAACGTCTTTTTGTAAAATAACTTTCATAAAATCCTCATTTATAAAATTCATAGATTGCACAAGCAATCTGTCATTGTTTACGCTTTAATGTTTTTTCTCATAATTCTTCTGAAGTCGACCCAGTAGTCAATAATTCCAACAAAAGAAACCAGTGGTAACACTGATGTGAAAATTAACATATAAAGCAACACTTTCGAAAACCTTCCAAACCGATAAAGTCTTGTTGCATATTCAACCAAGGCAATACCTTGAAAAAAATAGGCCACCAAACAAAAAACTGAGATGTTAATCGCTAATGTTTGAATCAAAGCATATGGTGTATCTATAATTGAGAATAAAAACGCAAATAGCGATATCCATATAAATTGATCCGGCAATCTAAACTCTAACCAACGTAAACTTGAAGCAAGTTTTTCTCTTTTCAAGTTAAACGCCTGAAACATTTGCGACTCAAACACCAAGCCAACTGCAAGCGCACTTAATAAAGTCGCAGCAAGTATGCCGGGCATAACAAACAAAATAGCTTTTGTTTCGAGTCCTTTTTCTTCGGGCATGAATTGTTTAAAAGACGAAACGATTGGCTCTGTCATTTCTTTAACTAATTGGTGATCTAATGATCCCTTAGTCACGAATAAAAATCCGATAACGGCAAAACACAATCCCGAAATAACTGATAGTATTCCAGATTTTTTCCAGTTTAGTCCCTGAAGTTCGAATCTACTGTAAAGGCCTAAAGTCATCCAAATAGCCCCTACATAAATTGCAACCAGGTCAAACTTTGAAACAAATAATCCCGCAACTAAAACAACGCCTACGATCCAAAAAGCAACCGCTTTGGTCTGTGCAAATAACCTAACTAAAGGCGCCGACATAAACGAAAAAAAGAAACTCGTTATCGCACTTAAAAGCGCGATAAGAATAAGTTTTTTATTGTTTTGTTCGTTAAGTTGGCTTTGCATAAAATTGGTTTTCGTATTCAGCTCAAATTATCTTTGAGTTAAATATTACTCTTCGTCTCTTTCCATGCGAGCTTGCGCAGCTTGTTGACGGCGCAATTGAGCTTTTGCTTCACGCTCTTTTTCTTTTGCTGCTGACTCAGCTAAGCCTTTTTTGAAAGCTTCTAAGTGTTTAGCAACAGAAGTTCTTTCGTCTAAGCGAGTGTGCATGAAACGTAAAACTTTATCGTTAATGCGCATAGTACGCTCTAACTCAGCTACTGCTTGTGGGTTAGCTTCGAAAGTTGTGTGAAAGAACACAGCTTTTCTAAGTTTACCAATTGGCGTAGCAATTGTTCTTTTGCCCCATGTTTCAACAGAGTTTACTGTTCCGTTGAAGCTTGTGATTGTTGCTTTGTTTTTTCTGAAAAGCTCTTTTTGCTCTTCAAGATTAGCGTCTGGGTGTACAAGGATAACTGCCTCGTATGGACGCTTTAGGTTTGTATCAAGACCCATAAAAAATCCTTTCGGTTAATAGCCCCTCCGACCATCGGGGAGCAAGGATGACTTTAAAATGTCTATCCGGTTTAGCAGGTTTTATCTCTATGGACAAGACTTGTTCTTAACTCTAAGATATTTTTATGAAACTAGCTTTACAGGTGCTCGATGGCCCACACAAAGGAAAAATCATCTATCTACGTGATCAGTGGGTTTTTTCTTCTCATTTCTTTAATGACCCTGAAATGCTCTCTCGACACGCTGTTTTAAGTTTTGATACCAATTTTAACTGGAAAATCAGCGGCTTAGGCGGATCAACCATACGCGCTGGTTTAGTTGAAAAGCCCGCGCTAAGCTTAATAAATGGGCTTGTTTTTCACTTGGGCCTAACTGGATTCAAGGTTATTGAAAAGCCCGCGCCAGCCTTTAAAGACTGGGAAGACGCTATTCTAGAGTACTTAAACACATACGATTGGGACCAAAGCAAATCCGATTGTTACTTTTTTTTAAATCCTGTTCGCTTAACCTTTTTACAAGGCCCCCAGTCTGATGAGTTTTACACCATCAGTTATGGTCCTCGTGAGCTGGGCTTTAATCATTTTGATCTAGATGTTAAAGACCCCTCTCAACCAGAAAAAATTGCGCGCTTTTTTAAAATAGGGGAGTCAGCTTATATTGAAAACTTGTGTGGCAAAGAGCTTTTGTTTAATAAAAAGCCTTTTAGCCAGGAGGTTATTCAAGAGGGTGACAAAATTCAATTTGGGTCTAATATTGTAGAGTTCTCATTTGTATAAAAGATTGGAATTTATGATTAACGCTCAGTTCGTCGAAAAAAAAACAGGTTATTACACAGCAATTGACGGCACCCCAATTTATTATGAAGTCCGCGGTGAGGGTGAGCCCATCGTTTTTATTTATGGCATTGCTTGCTTAATGAATCATTGGCATAGCCAAGTTGAGTTTTTTTCTAAAACAAACCAAGTGATTTTGTTTGATATTCGAGGTCATCACAAAAGTGTTCCTGTCGCCGATCTTAACAATCTTACTTTTGAGCATTTGGCTTTTGATCTAAAAGGCTTGTTAAACCATCTTGGCCATAAAAGTGCTCATATCGTTGGGCATAGTTTTGGTGTTCCATATCAGCTAAAAGCTTATGAGCAATTTCCTGAAATGTTTAAATCCCTCGTGTTTGTTAATGGATTTGCACGCAATCCTTTAAAAAAACTCTTTGGTTTAGATTTTGTTGAGCCCTTACATAAATTTCTTAAAGAGCAACACTCAAAACATCCCGATCTGTGGAATGCTCTGTGGAGAAACTTGGTTGATAACCCAGTTGCATTTCAAGTTGCAGCTCTTGCTGGTGGTTTCAACTTAAAACTGACACAGTTTAAAGATATCGAAATGTACGGGCGTGGCGTTTCTCGTTTAGAGCTGCCTCTGTTTTTTAAACTTTTTGAAGAGCTTCTTGCTTTTGACGGATTACATATTCTCGGGGGAATCGATAAACCTTGTTTGATTATTTCTGGAGAAAAAGATTTTTTAACGCCACCAGATTACCAAAGAGAGCTCAGAGAAAACATTAAAGACTCTGAATTTTTATTTATTCCTTACGGATCTCATTGTTGCCAATTAGATTTTGCTGATTTTATTAATTTAAAATTACAAGACTTTTATAAGCGTCACGGGTTTTAAATACAAAAAAAGCTTCATGCTTTAAACATGAAGCTTTTTGTTTTTTCGCCTGTACGGCTTTTCTTATCTATAAACAGCTTTAGAAATTGACCAACCTGATTTTTCAACAGATGTGTCTGATTTGAAAACTATTTTTGCGTATGATCCTGTGATATTCATTGAGAATGAACCGTCATTATTGCCGCTAAGTGTTTGAACTTTTGCACCTGTAGAATCATAAATTGTTACAGTATCGTATCCTGATTCTGTATCAAATTTATCAAAAAACAATGCAAACTCTTTTGATCCAGGAACTGTAATTTCAAAAGTTTGATTCGTATTTTTTCCATACGGCGAAGCAGATTTCACATTTAGAGGCATTGATTGAGTCCAGTTAGCTGGGTCATTCATATCTGGTGGTGGTACAGTGTTTGTTAGTGCCGCATATGCATCAACAATACCGCCAGTAATAGTTTTACCTTTCATAGAAGCAACAGGACGAGAAGTCGCTACTAATCTTTGCTTAATTTCTTTTGCTGTTAGGTTCGGCTCGTTAGCCCACAACAACCCAGCAACACCAGCAACATGTGGAGTAGCCATTGATGTTCCAGAGAAAGATGCATATTTACCACCAGTCGTTGATAAAATATTTACTCCTGGAGCTCCTAAGTGAACTGTTTTACGACCGTAATTTGAAAAACTTGCTCTTTGACCACGATTATCAATAGCTGCGACAGCAACAATGTTATCAACTTGGTAACTGCCTGGGTAAGTTGGTGTTGTGTCGTTGTTTGAATCATCATTTCCTGCAGCTGCAATAAAAATTGCACCAGCATCATTACTGCGTTTAATAGCATCAAGTAATGATTGCGTAAAACCGCCACCGCCCCAAGAGTTACTCATAACGTTTGCGCCCATTCTTGTTGCGTAGTCGATTGCTTTAACAGCGTTTTCTAAAGATCCGCCACCGCCAGCATCAAGAAACTTAACTGCCATTACACGAGCTTCCCAGTTAACGCCAACAACACCGCGGCCATCATTTCCTTTAGCAGCGATTGTTCCAGCGCAGTGTGATCCGTGACCATGATCATCTTTTGGGTCACCTGAATCATTCGCAGCATTGTAACCATAGATATCATCAATTACGCCGTTCTTATCGTCATCTACGCCTTTTTGACCGTTTTTCTCAGCTTCATTAACCCACATGTTATCAACCAAGTCTGGGTGAGTGTAATCAACACCAGTGTCTATCACTGCAATAATTTTTGTTTTATTTCCTGTTTGAATTTCCCATGCTTTTTCTGCATTGATATCAAAACCAGCTACGCCCGCTTGGCCTTTTGGATCAACTTGACCAGCGTTTTGCATGCCCCACAATTGAGTGTACATAGCATCATTCGGTGTTTTGTTAATTCTAAAAATGTAATTTGGTTCTGCGTACTCAACCATTGGATTTTCATGAAGAGATTTAATTGCAGAATCTAAATTTTCAAAAGAAGCTTTTTTAACAACAACAATATTTTGACCAGGAATTGTTGATTTAATGAAAGCATTTAATTTTGTTGAAAGCGTGCTTTTATTAAATGTTGAGATTTGGTTGGCTTTTAATTTAACTACATATTCACCAGGGATAAATTCTGGCGTTTTTGCGGCTAAAGTTGTCGTAGCTGCTAACATAACAGCGCTGACGGCTAGTGCTTTTTTTGAAAAATTCTTTTTCATAAACAGTCCCTTCCTGATAGACGTTTTTTGTGCATTAAAATCGTATCAACGCGCTAAAAGGACAGGCACACAGATTTTTCGGTTCCAGTCTGAAACTAGACCATGGTCTAGTTTTTTATCTAAACTTTTTGTTTAATTTTGGATTTTTGTCTAGTTATTTCAGGACCTTGGTCATCATCAAAGCCAAAGCTCATTTGCTGAGGAAACTGGATAATTTTATCCGGATTATCTTGAATAATCTTTTTTTCAGTTGGAGTTATAACATCATTTCCAGTGCTGGCCTTAATTAAATGTTTAATGAATGCCTCTTTTGCTGAGTCCGGAGCATTCTTGTTAAAACCCATTTCTTTCATTAAATCGCCAATTTTTTTCATAAAAACTTACCCTAAGTTTTATCGACTTAAATCGTGTAGAATTAAAATTTTTCTGATGTTTTTTATGAGTCCAAGCTGATGATCATGACGTTTATATTTTCTAATAGTTAGACCAACGACGCGGTTTTTAAAGGTTAATTTTTTGAGAAATATTTTTTGTCACACTGTCTACTTATGAGACAGGTGATTTCCCTGAGTCTTCATATATTAGACATCTCTAGTGGTGACACAATTGCTTTGTGATATTCAATTCGCAGCGGAGTACTATTTTTATGCCTTCCTTTTTCAAATACTTTTTAGTTTTGTTCATGTTAAACCCCATTTTTTTGTTTGCAGCTGAAGATGAGGCCGAGGCAGCCATTAGCGTGAATATAATTCCCCAAATAGGGCTCGCAAAAATAGAGTCTCTAGAGTCCTCTTCGTGTACTCTGCTTTTGCCCCAACTTAATCATCATAGTAAATATATAGTTCCGGCACTTCTGAAAAAAGGCTATAAGCCAATTGTGAGTACTGTATTTATAACAGCAACGGATCACCAGGTTTCGGTAGAGCGCACGACTGTTAACCTGTTGCCAAACGCTCATGCGTCTAGAGAGTTTCGTGGTTATTTTTATTTAAGCGCAGATCTAACATTTGGCATGCTGGCGGCTCGTGGCAAATTAACTCTCAGAACTGTTGGTGATCTTGAACATCCATTAGCTGAATCAATTAAAAGAACTTTTTCTTTAGATTTATCGAAGAAAGAATTGTTTTCTGTAGATGAGCTGCCTGTTTGTATTCAAAAGATCGATCGCGATTAAAACTTATCTGTTCTCGATAAAATAAATTGTCCGATTGTACTTGTGGCGCCGTTTGGCATGCGCTGATAAAAATATCCAACAAGTTTTTCGTTTTGTTGTGATTTGTAAACCTGAAAATAGCGATCACCAATATTGAAAACCAAAGCATCAAAATCGTTTCTTTTATAACCGAAATTATTGCTTTTAAAACCATTTGCAGTTTCAACATTACCGTTTTTTAAAACCTTAACCTGTCCCGCAATGAGGCCCTCATCGGCCATTTTCATCTCTATCACTAAAGATCCATAATCTTTACCGAACAAATCTGTGATTTTACCTCTATAAGAACCCAGATACTGATTGAGCTCTTGCGCATTTACTGGCTGAGCATTTTCTAAAAATAGGTCTAATCGCTTTAGTTTCAAATCTTGAAAAGCCCGCTTAAGAGCGCTTTCAGAGCTTGAGTTTTGCAAGAGCCACTCTTTAGATTTAAATCGATCGTAAGATATATCGGTCCATTTTTTTTCGATTTTTTTAGCTGTATTTTTAACTTTCGGCTTATCTTCTTGAGATGTCTGTGTTTTAGTTTCTGTCTTAGTCGTTTCTTGTTTGGGCTGACTTAAACACTGCTTAAGCGCAAGCTTGCTTGTGTCTAAATCTTTTTGCTTTTCATCTGATAAGTGCATTCCCAAATCAACCAAAAATAGCGTCATAACTTGTGTATACACTTCATCTGCTTTTTTGAGATCGACGCTGTTTAAAATGTTTTGAATTTTTTCTTTAGTCTGTTTCAGCTCTTTTTCAGATTGTTCAAGTCTAACTTGAGCATCTCTATTCTCTTTAAACTCAGCAGATTCCTTAACTGTTTGTTCGCCATAGTTGCGCCCAAAAACAAAAGCCACTACGACAGACAACAAAAATAAAAATATTTTTATAAAATCTTTCATAGTGGCTCCTTAAGTTTTTTAAAACTGTGTTTGACTATATTAAGCCATGTCTCCGCCAGAAGCTTCTTCTTTTTTATTTAACGTTGCTTTTAAGAACTCACGGTTCATAGTTGCAATATTAATTAAAGAAATTTCTTTAGGGCAAGATGCTGAACATGTTCCTGTGCTCGTACAAGCGCCGAACCCTTCTACATCCATTTGTGAAACCATATCTAATGCGCGCTGCTCACGCTCAACTTGGCCTTGTGGTAAAAGCGAAAGGTGAGTGATTTTGGCGCTTGTAAATAGCGCGGCTGAAGCGTTTTTACAAGAAGCCACGCACGCACCGCAACCAATACAAGTTGCAGACATAAATGCCTCATCAGCATTTGGTTTTGAAATAGGTAATGCATTCGCATCTTGAGCGTTGCCTGTGTTAACTGAAATATATCCACCGGCCTTAATAATGCGATCTAAAGCTGTGCGATCAACTGTTAAGTCTTTAAGAATTGGAAAAGCCTGTGCTCTCCATGGTTCTAAAGTTAACGTTTCGCCATCGTTAAAGTGTCTCATGTGTAGCTGACAAACAGTTGTGCCTTTTTGCGGGCCATGAGCGTTTCCATTAATCATAAAACCACAACTACCACAAATGCCCTCACGACAATCGTGATCGAATAAGATTGGTTCTTCATTTTTCTTAACCAAAGATTCGTTAACAGCATCGAGCATTTCTAAAAAAGAAGCGTCTGGAGAAACTTCTTTTGCTTCGTACGTTTTAAATTCACCTGGAGTTTGATTGTTTTTCTGTCTCCAGACTTTTAAGTGTAAATTAATATTGTTTTTTGCATTTCCCATGTTTTTATCCTTAAACAATTCTTATTTATAAGAACGAGTTGCAAGTTTAACGTTTTCAAAAGTCAGTTGTTCTGTGTGGCGAGTTTGTTCTTTGTTAGCAGAACCGTTCCACTCCCAAGCCGCCACATGACAGAATTTCTCATCATCGCGCTTAGCTTCGCCATCGACTTGATGTTCTTCACGGAAATGTCCACCGCAAGACTCTTCACGAACAAGAGCATCACGACACATCAACTCACCAAGCTCAATAAAGTCTGCAACTCTGCCTGCTTTTTCAAGCTCTGGATTAAGACCGTTAGCCTCGCCAGGAACGTTAATATTATTGTGAAACTCTTCACGCAATTTTTGAATTTTAGTAATCGCAGAAGTAAGACCCTCTTTATTACGACCCATGCCGCAGTTATCCCACATAATACGACCAAGTTCTTTATGCATGCTTTCGGCAGAACGAGATCCCTTGGTTGACAAGAACTTTTTAAGCTCTGTTTCAACTTCGTTTTTACCATGTTTAAACGCATCGTTATTAACATCAACTTTTGCTAGATTCGTATTCGCTAAGTAATTACCGATTGTGTATGGCAATACAAAGTAACCATCTGCCAAGCCCTGCATAAGAGCTGAAGCACCTAAGCGATTTGCCCCGTGATCAGAGAAATTTGCCTCACCAGCAACAAACAATCCTGGAATTGTTGATTCAAGATTGTAATCAACCCAAAGACCACCCATTGTATAGTGAGGAGCTGGGTAAATTCTCATTGGCATTTTATATGGGTTTTCGCCAGTGATTTTGTCGTACATTTGAAAAAGATTTCCGTAACGTTCAGCAATTTTGTCTTCGCCTAAACGATTAATGCTGTCTTTAAAGTCTAAGTAAACAGCCTGCTCGCCACCATTAACTCCGTGACCTTCATCAACGCGGTATTTAGCTTGTCTTGAGGCCACATCACGTGGGGCCAAGTTACCAAAGCTTGGATAAACGCGCTCTAAATAATAATCGCGCTCGTTTTCTGGAATTTCATTAGCATGACGTTTGTCGCCTTTGATTTTAGAAACCCAAACACGTCCATCATTACGTAAAGACTCTGACATCAACGTTAGCTTAGACTGGTTTTCGCCGTGAACCGGAATACAAGTCGGATGAATTTGTGTATAACAAGGGTTTGCAAAGAACGCTCCTTTTTTGTGAGCTTTCCATGCGGCTGTTACAGCGCAGGCCATTGCATTTGTTGATAAATAAAATACGTTCGAATAACCACCAGACGCTAAAACCACAGCATCCGCAGTGTATGATTCAATTTCGCCAGTCAATAAGTTACGAATAATCACTCCGCGCGCTTTGCCATCAACAACAACCAAATCAAGCATTTCGCGACGAGTATAAAGTTCAACTGTTCCTAGGTCGACTTGTCTCATCATTGATGAATATGCGCCCAATAAAAGTTGTTGACCTGTTTGTCCGCGAGCATAAAAAGTTCTTGATACTTGAGCTCCGCCAAAAGAGCGATTTGACAACAAGCCGCCGTATTCACGCGCCAAAGGAACACCTTGCGCAACAGCTTGGTCGATAATATTTACTGAAACCTCAGCTAAACGATAAACGTTAGCTTCGCGCGCGCGAAAATCGCCGCCCTTAACCGTGTCGTAAAACAAACGATACACTGAATCGCCATCATTTTGATAATTTTTAGCAGCATTAATTCCGCCTTGAGCCGCCACCGAGTGGGCGCGTCTTGGTGATTCGTGTACGCAAAAAGCTTTTACTTTATAACCCAATTCACCAAGCGAGGCCGCAGCAGACGCCCCAGCCAAGCCCGTACCGATAACGATAACTGAGTGTTTTCTTTTGTTCGCCGGATTGACCAGCTTCATATTAAATTTATGATTTTTCCATTTAGTATCTACTGAACCACTTGGAATTTTACTATCTAGTTTAACTGACATTTTATATCCCTTCTATTTCTTGTGTGGTTGTTACTTGTTGAATAAAAAAACGTATGCTGGTTGTGATAAAAATCCCAGCACAACAATAACAGCATATGTCCATGCGAATTTTTTAAGACCCAATTGCATTTTTCTCTCTAAAACACCAAAAGACTGAAACACAGAGTGTGCGCCATGGCTTAAGTGAAACATTAATAACAACAACGAAACAACATACCAAAGCACATAGCCCGGCTGGTGAAAAACTTCGACGACTAATTTATGCAAGTCTCTCATTTTTACACCATCAACCATCGTATCGTAGTGTGTTCCATATTTAAAAGTTGCTAAGTGTAGAATAATGAAAGCTAAAACAATTGAACCCTGAACGGCCATTGTTTTTGAGGCTAACGATGCGCCTTTTTCTCCGTTTGGAGTCATAGCATATCTTGTGTTACGCGCTTTTCTGTTTTGTATAGTTAAAGATATCGCTGTGCCAACGTGAGCTACCAACGCTAAAACCAAAACCGTTTCTGCTCCGTAGAGCAACGGCTTGTTAGACACAATAGCGTGTCCGTAAGCATTGTACAGATCTGGGCTAATTAAAATAAGCATGTTGCCTGCCATGTGAGACAGCACAAAACCCATCCAAACCAAACCAGTAATACCCATGATGTATTTTCGACCAACTGTCGACTTTAGAAAATCCAGCATATTTCACCTTTTGTTATATTTTTTTGTTTATCAAAATGTTTTCATTTTAAACTAAACCCTAGCGGTATGAAAAGTCACTTTCGCAGGATGTGTTTTGCAACATGTTATGATCACAATTCGTTGTCTGTTTTCAGGCACTTGGGCTAGAACTAGAAAGCTTAGCATTTAACAAACATTGGAGTCTGACATGAAAATTTTCGTGTGCATAAAACAAGTGCCTGACACAGAAACAAAAATCAAAGTCGCTGCAGATCAAAACGGCATCGATACTACTGGTATTAAGTGGGTTTTAAATCCTTACGATGAAAATGCCGTTGAAGAGGCTGTCAAATTTAAAGAAAAAAATCCAACCGCGCAAGTTTGGGCAATTACTGTTGGACCTAAAGCTCGTGCTGTTGAATCATTAAGAACTGCACTTGCTATGGGCGCTGATGAAGCTATCGTAATTAATTCTGATGAGCGTATTGATGCTTTATCAACTGCAAAAGCCTTAGCTTCGGCAATTAAAGCAGAGGGTGGCGCACATCTTATTTTCACGGGCAAGCTCGCAATTGATAATAATCAATCTTCTGTACCGCAAATGGCTGCTGAGTTTTTAGGAATGCCTCATACAACAGTTGTTTCTAAATTTGAAGCCACTGCAGAAAACGTTACAGTAGAGCGTGATGTTGAGGGTGGAGCCAAAGAAGTTGTTCAAATGATGAATCCTGCTATCGTTGGCGCCAACAAAGGTTTAAACATGCCTCGTTATGCAAGTTTACCTGGTATCATGAAAGCTAAAAAGAAAGTGATCAAAGAACTTGAAATTGCTTCTTTGGGCGTTTCGCCAGCTGATCAAAAAGTTAAATATGTATCTTATTCTCTGCCAGCTGAAAAACCTGCGGTTAAGTTACTCGCTGGCGATGCCGGCGCACAAGCAAACGAATTAATCAAACTTCTTCGCGATGAAGCTAAGGTTTTATAATTAAAGGAATTATTTATGTCTAAAGTTTTAGTTTTTACAGAATTTCAAAATAATAAATTAAAAAGAAGCTCTCAAGAATTACTTCAATTTGCAGCCGGCACTGGACACTCAGTTGTTGCTTTAGCTTTGGGAACTCAAGCTGCAGCGGCCCATGCTGAACTAGCCCATCACGGAGCACAAGAAATCTTATTAGCAAAAGATGCTTCTTATGATCTTTATAATCCTGAATTGTTTTCTGGCATTATTTCAGAAGCTATCACTAAATCTAGTGCAACTATTGTTTTAGCTTCAGCGAGTTCATCAGCAAAAGATGTATTTCCTAAAGTAGCCGCTAAACACGGTGCTGGGTTAGTTTCTGATGGAACAGAAATCTCTATTTCTGGTGACGATGTTAAAGTTAAAAAACCTCTTTATGCCGGCAAATGTTTTGCTACTGGTACTTTTGAAAATACAAATTTAAAAATCGTTTTAATGCGCGCTAATCAATTACCGGTTGCGGCTGCGAATACTTCAAAAACAGCAACCGTATCAGAAATTAGTTTTGCTCAACCAAATCTAAAAACAATTATTAAAAATATTGTTAAAGGAACTTCGGAAAAACTTGATTTAACAGAAGCTAATATTATTGTTTCTGGTGGTCGTGGTTTGAAAGAAGCAGCTAATTTTAAATTATTAAATGATTTAGCTGATGTTTTAGGTGCTACAGTTGGCGCGTCTCGCGCTGTTGTTGATGCTGGCTGGGTTCCACACAGTATGCAAGTTGGTCAAACGGGTAAAACTGTTGCACCGTCGTTGTATATTGCAGTTGGATTGTCGGGAGCAATTCAGCATTTGGCTGGAATGAGTGGATCAAAAGTTATTGTTGCAATCAATAACGATCCAAATGCTCCTATTTTTCAAAAAGCAACTTACGGCATTGTTGGTGATGCTTTCGAAATATTGCCTAAATTAACTGAAGAGTTTAAAAAAGCATTACAACACTAATGAATAAACTAAGAGGTTGGGTTTTAGGTTTTGTTATCTGGGTCATTTACAGATTGCTGTCGATGACTTGGAAAATTTCTATCTTTGAGCCCAACTCTTTAAAAGAAAATCTAAAAAATAAAACTCCAGTTATTCTTGCTCATTTTCATGGTGATGAGTTGGCTTTTGTTTGTCTTACGCCTAAATACAAAATTGCTACTATGACATCGACTTCAAAAGACGGTGAGCTTATGAACACTGTTTTACATTTGCTTGGTGGTAAAACTTCGCGTGGGTCTTCAACCAGGGGTGGTGTATCTGCGCTTAAAGGCCTCATTCAGTTATGTAAAAAGGGTTCAAATTGCAGCGTCGCTGTTGATGGACCAAAAGGTCCAATTTACGAAGTTAAGCCTGGAATTTTTGAGTTAGCTCGTTTACTTAAGGCTCCGATTTACGCTGGTGGTTTAACTTGTGACCGCGCCTGGCACTTTCCTAAAGCTTGGAATAAAACTTTTTTACCCAAGCCTTTCGCCCAGATAAATTTTCATTGGAGTGAATTTAATTATACAATTTCAAAAGATACTGACCCAAGGTCTGTAGAATTAGCAAATGCTCTTAAAAATCAGCTCTTTGATGCCAAGAGTCAATCAGCAAATTCATTGTCGGTTTCTGTCTAGAGCCTTAGCATTTTATATAGATAAAAGTACATAAGGTACTCACAAAAGGATTTACAACATGAAATGGATTTTAGCTGTCACTTTAATGACTTCTTTTGCTTTTGCTCAAACGAGCGAGCAAGTTGTTGCTGTCGTAGGAAATAAAAAAATTACGTTAGGTGAATTTAACAAAAAATATGCAGAAGTTAAAGCACAAGCCAGCATAAATGTTCCGCCTAAAAAATTATTTCTAGAAGATTTAGTTCGCTATGAGCTCGGCTTACAAGAAGCGCGCAAGCGTGGTTTGGAAAAAGATCCTCAGGTTATAGAAAGAGTTAATCAAGAAATTTACAAAGGTCTTTTAGAAAAAGAGCTTGGACAAAAGGTTCAAGAAAACACTGTTTCTGAAAAAGAAATGAGGGATTACTACGCTAAAAACCCACAAATCCGCGTTTCAGATATTTTAATCGAACTTAAACCAGGCGCCACTGAACAACAAAAAGAAGAAGCTAAAAAACGTGCGACCGAAATTTTATCAGAAGTTTTAAAATCAAAACGTCCTTTTGATGAGTTAGCTCGTTTGTACTCTGACGATTTAACAACTAAAAACATGGGCGGAGACATCGGCTGGCAATCAAGTATTTCTTTGGTGCCTCCTTACTACCAAGCTGCTTTATCTTTAAAAATTAATGAAATTTCGTCTGGCTTAGTTGAAACTCCATTCGGTTTTCATATCATGAAACTAACGGGTAAACGTAGTTACGAAGAAGCCACTAAACGTGATATTCGCATGGCTGTTTTTGATCAAAAAAGAAAAATCGTTTTTGATCAATTTTTTGATAAATTGAAAAAATCATACAAAATAGATGTTAACTCTAAACTTGTCGACTAATCACAATCACACTATTTTAATCAATAGAAAAGGCCCCGTTATTACGGGGTTTTTATTATGTCTTGGCTTGTCACTTTCTAGTTGCGATTTATACTACAATCGAGTCAAAACTCAGCCAGCTATACAAGTAGAAAATAAGACCATGACAGTTGGTCAGTTTTCACAATCTCTTGCGGCAAGACTCAGCGTTTTAGATCCGCTTTCAGCAAAAGATCCGATTGTTGTTAAAAGTTTTAAATCCAAAATTACTTCTGACTTCATCGTGGACTCACTTATTGAACTTTGGTTTGAAACAAACAAAAAAAGCCTAAACTCTAAAGATCTTGATGTCGAAATTAAAAAATACGTCGATCAGTATCCTAATGATAAAACTTTTCGCGAAGAACTCGCGTCTCAGAATAAGTCCTATCAGGACTGGAAAAAAAGTATTGAACTCAGTTTAAAACGCCAAATGCTATTTCAAGATTTTAGGGGTCAGATTAAAGATCCCACAGATGATGAGTTGCAAGCTTATTACCAAACAAACAAGCTTAAATATTTTCAAAATGAAGCCGTTTTAACTGAAAGCATTTTAGTTGCAGATGAAAATCAAGCTGATGTTATCAAAAGCCTGTACAAGAAAAACTCTTTCGACAAACTCTTTAAAGAGTATTCTTTAGACAAAAACCGCACGACAGTGTTGTTTGGTTGGGTTGAGCGCGTTCAGGGGTCAGATCTTGACGTGCTTTTTAGCAACAAAAAGAACGAACTTATTGGTCCGATAAAGTTTGAAGAGGGTTATCGCTTGTTTAAGGTGTCTCAACGCCGCCCTTCTCAACAAAAAACCTTTGATCAGGTAAAAGAACAGGTCAAATCCGAAGTTATTTCATTACGCGAAACAGCTCATTTTTCTTCTTGGCTTGATGAACAGATTAAAAGGTATAAAATCTACAAGAATAACCAGGCTTTGGATTCGATGACCATTGAAACTCGTCAAGAGTAATTTAAAGCTCTCATTTGTAGGATTTTTTATGTCTAAATATATATTGTCTCTAGTTCTTTTACTTACAGCACGAGCTGCCTTTGCCAAAGAAATCCCACCGGCTAAGGCAGAAACCATTGATAAAATTATTGCCGTCGTCAGCTCAGAGGCTGTCTTGCAGTCTGATCTTAGTGATTTTTCTCTGAATTTAAACAAAGAGGGCACCATAGACGATTCTTTACTGCTTGATGAAAAAATTGCTGATTTGAAATCAAGCAAAGCCAATCAATTACAGTATTTAATCAGAGAAAAACTCGTACAAGCTGAAATCAAAAGACAAAATCTTTCTTATACTGATGAAAAAGTTAATCAAGAAATGGAAACTCTTGCTAAAAGAAATCGAATGAATCGATCTGATCTTGAAAACTATATCAAAAAGCAGGGCTTTTCTTTAGAGGCTTACAAACAAATCCTTAAGGCTCGCTTAGAAAGACAAGCTTTTTTCGAAAACGAAATCATCTCTAAACTTAGAATTACTGACGAAGACGCCTATAACGAATATAAAAATAAAAATCCGAATTTTAAGTCTAATGTTAACGAATTTAAAGTGGCACAAATTTATTTTAATCCCAAAAAAGGTTCTCCTGAAGACGCTATGAAACGAGCTGAAGCAGTTCTTAAAAAAGTTCAGGCTGGTGAAAACTTTGAAGCCCTTGCAAATAAATACACAGAAGATAAAAATGCTAATGATGGTGGTTTGCTTGGTCAATTTAAGTCTGGTGAGTTTAATTCAGATCTAGAAAAAGCTATTTTGAATTTAGATGCTGGAAGCACAACAAATATTGTTCAAAGCAAATCTGGTTTTCATATATTAAAGGTTATTGATAAAAAAGTTTCATATGATAATAATTTTTTAAAAATCAAAGAACAAATCAAAGCTTCTCTTATCGAGCAAAACTTTAAAAGACAGCTTAAAAACTGGTTTGAATCAAAAAAACAAGAAGCTTACATTAAAATTTATGAATAGTGTTTTTAAGCGCATTGCTATTACCACGGGCGATCCGAATGGTATAGGCATTGAGGTTACGGCTAAGGCTCTTGATAAAGTTGGTCCACAAAAAAATACCAATTTCTTTTTTTATCGCGATCATAGACACGAACAAGTTCAAAAAATATACTTTAATAAAATTGATAAAAAATTTAAGCGGCTTACTTTTAAAGATTCAGCTTCAGCGCTTGCTTTTCATAAACTCTTAGAAACAACAAATTCTTTGGACTGTCGTTTTCTTTTTGATATTAGTTCTCAGCGCAGTGCTGCTGATTGGGTCGTTGATGCAACAGAGCTTTGCAAAATACAAAGTTTTCATTCTCTTGTCACAGCACCTATATCGAAAACTCTCATTAAAAAATCTGGTTATAATTTTATTGGTCATACAGGAATTTTTCGCCACTTTTTTCCGAAATCAAACCTCTTTATGGGTTTTGTTGGGCCTAAATTTAATGTTTTATTGGCCACAGATCATATTGCTGTTAAAGACGTGGAAAAACACCTGAATAAGCAAAAAACTTTTACTAAAGCCATCGAGGCCTCTTTGATTTTTGCAAAAATGCTTGGTCATAAAAAAGCCGTTGGTGTCTTGGGTCTAAACCCACACGCTGGGGAAAAAGGTGTTATCGCTGGTTTTGAAAAAAAGCACACAGCTTATCTAAAAAAAATTAAACTTGTTTCAGGTTTTTTGCCTCCAGATGCTGCTTTTTTAAAAGACAGTTGGTCTAAATACTCTTGTTTTTTGGCTCTTTACCATGATCAGGGGCTTATTCCATTTAAACTTGTGCATGGCCAAGAAAGTGGAGTACACGTTACGGTAGGTCTACCTTTTATCAGAACGAGTGTTGATCACGGAACAGCTAAGGATATTTTTAATAAGAACTGCGCTAATTCGAATTCAATGCAAGAAGCTATCACACTGAATTTGAAGTTATTAAAAAATCGTTATATAGTTTAAATCTTTCCTATTTTTTTTAAAGGAGTTTTTTATGTTAATGGCACCAGTAATTTTCCGTGAGTATGATATCCGCGGTGTTTATAACAAACAATTTGACGATGAATTTGCTTATCATCTTGGTAAAGCGTTTTGCTCATATGCGCAAAAACGTTCTGGCAAAACGAAGCTTAGACTTTCGTTGGCGCATGATGCTCGCACATCATCTATTTCTTTAATTGAAAGTTTAAAAAAAGCGTTTGTTGAATCGGGCGCTGAAGTTTATATGTTGGGGCTTTTGACTTCGCCGATGAGTTATTTTTCTACATTTCATCTCGATTTAGATGGCGCCATCATGGTTACGGGTTCTCATAATCCACCTGAGTATAATGGCTTTAAAATTTCTTATGGCAAAACAACTATTTTCGGCGAAGAAATTCAAAAGCTTTATACAATTATCCAAAACAAAGACTATGTCACAGGACAAGGGCGTGCAGAAAAGTACGATCTTATCCCTGAATATCTTGAGCGCTATAAAAAAGAATTCGGCCAACTAAAGCCAATTAAAGTTGTTTTAGATTGTGGTAATGGTGCTGGCGGCAGCATCGTTAGAAAGCTATTTAATACCGTTGGTTTACAACCTGAAATTTTATTTGAAGAGCCAGATGGCCGTTTTCCTAATCATCATCCAGATCCTACCGTTGAAGAAAATTTAAAAGATTTAGCTAAAAAAGTTAAAGAGACTGGCGCTGTGGTTGGAATTGGTTTCGATGGTGATGCTGATCGTATCGGTATAGTCGACCATACAGGTAAAATGATTTATGGCGACGAACTCATGACTATTTTTGCAAGATCTGTATTGGCCGTGAAAAAGGGCGAAAAAATAGTTGGCGATGTAAAGTGTTCTGATCGCATGTATGCAGATATAGCTAAAAATGGTGGTACACCTGTTCTATGGAAAACAGGACATAGCTTAGTTAAAGAAAAAATCAAGTCCGACAAAGCTCCGTTTGGCGGCGAAATGAGCGGACATATTTTCTTTGCTGACCGTAATTATGGATATGATGATGCTCCGTACGCTGGTCTACGTTTATGTGAAATCATTTCAAAAACTGGAATGAATATTCCAGAACTATTAGCAGGCCTTCCGCCTGCGTTCAATACTCCAGAAATTCGTATTGATACAACTGAAGAAAAAAAGGTTCTTATTGTCGAAAAAGTCAAAGAAGCTTTTTCTAAGCCCTCTGATGATTTTAAGGTAAATCTGATTGATGGGATTCGTATCAGTTTTAATGACGGCTGGGCTTTGGCTCGAGCTTCTAATACACAACCTGTGCTTGTTGTTAGATTTGAATCATCTACTCAAGAGGGTTTAAAGCGTATTGAGAACTCAGTTATGAGTGTTGTTAATCAATATTTATAGTTTAATTTAGGCCGTCTTAATGACGGCTACTTTTGTCATATGTAAAACAGTTATACATTTTTCTGTTTTATACAGCATTTAAATGAGTCTTGTTTTTGCTAGCCTTAATATATCGTAGCTCATGCTATATTAAGGACTTATATGACATTATGGTTATTCGTATTTTCTTTTATTGTTTATGCGCTTGCAAACGCTCACACATATTCAGATCAACGAATAGACTCTGACCTAGCTCTTATTAAAACCTCGTCATATCGGTTGTTGTCTCAAAATAACGATGGCTCTCTTCAGCTTGTTGCTAACACTGAAGGTTCTCAGCTCATGGATTCGCTCTACCGCGTTTGCAAAAGTGATGATTCAAATAATTCCGTGCAAACAACTCTTAATAAGAATTATTCGATAGATTTAATTTCTTGCGGACAAGACTCAAGCTATCAAATTATTTTAATTACAAATAAAAAACGAACTGAAGTTCTCGATCTACATTTATTCAAAATGCAAACTTCTGTCTTAAGCACAGCACATAGCTTAAAGCTCGGACTTGAGTCTAAATATTTTTTTAAAGCAGACGGACTTTTAAATTCGGATGAAATTATATTTAATTTAAACGGCATTAAGACTGAACTCGTTCGCAATATTAAATCTCAGAAATCTTCTTTTTTTCTTATTTCAGGAATGACTCTTGAAAACACTTCTAACTTAATCAAGGGTCTTTTTAAAAAAGCAACTCATACTGTTTTAGAGAAATATACTTCTGACTATAACGACAGACTTAATCAAGATTTTCCACTCATGCACAAAAATGTCAGCACTCAAAATCTATTAACTATAGATTCTATCAGTTTTTCAGTTATTTTTGTTTTTGATGATCGCGGTATTGAATTGGCTGAATAAAAGCTCTGCGATTTTTAAGATCAAAATAAAAAAGCCGCATTTCTGCGGCTTTTCTTTTCTAAAATTTCTAAATTTAAAATTAGAAACCGAAAGTTCCAGCTGGTAACTTAACGAAAGCTACTAGGAACGCTAAGATAACTAAAGACTCGATAAGAGCTAAAGATAATATTAGCGGAGTGAATAATTTGTCAGAAGCTGCTGGGTTACGAGCCATACCTTCTAATGCAGAAGCTGCAGCTTTACCTTGTGCAGAAGTTCCGCCGAATACCGCTAAACCGATAGCGATAGCTGCAGAAATAGCGATTAAACCGCTGTTGCTGTTCGCTGCGTGAGCTGCGCCAGTTACTGCAGTTGCAGCTTCTTCAGCAAATACGCTAGCAGAAGCTAAGATAGTTAAAGCAAATAATAATGCTTTTTTCATGTGATTCTCCTTTGTGAATTAGTGGTCGTGGGCTGTAGCAAGAGCCACGTAGACCATTGATAATAAAGTAAATACGAACGCTTGAATTGTACAAACAAGCATCCCCATTAAGTAAAACGGAATAGCGGGACCAATTGGAAACAAGTTTAAGAAAACTGTTAATACCGTATGATCACCAGTCATAACGTTAGCTAAACGCAAACCTAATGTTAGTGGACGAATAAAGTGAGAAATAATTTCGATGATTAACATCAAAGGAGCTAACCACAAAACTGGTCCTAAAAAGTGTTTCAAATAACCAAAACCACCTTCTTTTAAGCCAATTACATTGTACGCTAAGAAAGAAAATATACCGAAAGCAAACGTTGTATTAAAATTGTCTGTTGCTGGAGTCATACCAGGAATCAAACCGATAAAATTGTTGATTAATACAAAAGAAAAAATAGCTGCAAAGTATGGAGCAAATGCACGACCATGGTGACCAATTACTTGGTGAGCTAAGTTATAAATAAATTCTGTGATACCTTCAAAAATAGCGCGAACTGATAATTTACCATGAGGTACAACAGCAGATTCACCAGAACCTAAAGAAGCTCTAGCAACCAAACCTAAAACGACAGAAATTAATGTCGCTAAAATCAACGTCGCCACATGAGTATAGTGATGACCAACTCCCGGAATTAATTGCGTCCAATTAAAATGCATATATCCTCACACTTAAAGTTTTCTGAAATGTTTTAGCAAAGTTACAAAGACTATGGAACTTAAAAAAGCTATAAATCCAATAATTAATCCAATGTTATCAAACCAGTTTTGTTTGACCATTTTCACAACAATGTAACCCAGTAACGGATATTTTAATATAATAAGCAGAAGCCCTAGGGCAATTGATTTTTTTTGAGAGACAATTTTATAAAGAAAGTAGAGTCCGACCAGATTAATAATCAACAAAACATGAACTGCAAATGAGGTGATTCGCATGTTTTGATTAAAAAATGGGCTAGTGCAGGCCAAAAGCACACAGCCAAATAGAAGTGAGTAAATTGCTATTTTTCTGAACATTATTTTTCCTGTTGATCGTCGTTTTTTTCTATAGATTTTAATTTACTAATAAGACTCGCAAACCAAGCAACAAAACCAACTACTATCATAATGGCCTTAAAAGATGGGTAGCCCGTGGCTTTCGCAATTGCTTCACCAAGCAAAATGCCCGCAATTATAAATCCAACCAACTCAAAACCGATAGCAGCAAATACGATATATTTATTTTTTTTCATTTTCTTATCCCTCTGCTGAAAGGCTTATTGATTAGTTTTTCATTCATGCGTTTTATTTTTAAATCTACGTAGTTTGGATCTTTAAAATACTGTTTGTTGTCATTTAAATACGCCAAAGCAGATTTATAATCAGCTTTTTCTTCATATACGATAACAATAGAATTGTATAGATTTTCAGTTTTAAAATATTCAGGATCTTCTTTATATATTTGTTGATAAGTTACGAGCGATAGATCGTATTTTTTTTGAGTTAAAAAAATTTGTGCTTTTATATTTAAAAAATTTACTTTTTTTTCTGCGTTTTTAAGAGCGACATCAATGTATTCTAGAGAAGTGTTGAGATTGCCCATATATTTATAACACTGGGCAACTTTCATCTTAGTTTTTTCTAATTTAGTTTTGTCTTGCAGTAGTGATTCAAGTAATAAATATTCTTTCAGCGCATTGGGATAGTCCTGCATATTTTCAAAATAAATTTCAGCAATAGCTTCTTGAGATAAAAGTCTAATATTTACGTCTTCTGATTTAAGGATAAGTTCTTTATAGACGAGCAGTGCTTTATTATAATCCTGAATTTCAAATCGTAAAATACGACCTACTTCAAAATTAGTTGAAGACCACTTATGATTATTTTTTTCTAACTCTGCCGAGTTTTCTAATAAATCAACAGCATCTAAAAACTGACGAGCTTCGATTTTTTTCTGCGCTTGTTTGAAAAATTTTTCAGCTCTAGATTGGCAAGCGGCAGTTGCCGCCACCAATACAGATATTAAAAAAATGTTAGTGTACTTCTTCGCCAGCTTTGTCTTCATCTTCTACAACAGCTAAACCAGACACAAACTCTTGTTTGTCATCTAAGTTAATTAAGCGAACACCTTGAGTATTTCTACCTAAGACCGAAATATCAGAAATTTTCATTCTGATAACTTGTCCTTGATCCGTCGATAAAATTAATTCTTGTGTCGACTTAACTTTAAGAGTTCCGATAACAATACCAACTTTATCTGTGGTTTTTTGTGTAATGATACCAACACCGCCACGACTTTGTACGCGATATTCTTCAACTTCTGAACGCTTACCGTAACCTTTAGAAGTTACCATTAAAATAGTATCTTTTGTGCTTTTCTCTAAGACTTCCATTCCGATAACGATGTCTTCTTTTGCTAAAGTAATTGCTTTCACACCGCGAGCAGAACGACCCATTCCACGCACATCGTCTTCGTTAAAACGAATCGACATACCTTCTTTAGTTGCAATAAACACATCGCTTTGACCATCAGAAATTTGCGCCGCCACTAACTGATCATCTAGGTCAGTTGTTAAAGCAATAATACCTGCTTGTCTTGGATTAGAAAATGCATCTAAAGATGTTTTTTTGATGATACCTTTTTCAGTTAGCATCACGACATATTTATTTTCACTAAATTCGTTTACCGGTAAAATAGCTTTTACTTTTTCGCCTGCTGCTAACTGAACAACATTCGCGATAGCTTTACCTTTTGATGTTCTATTACCAAGAGGCAATTTATGAACTTTACACCAGTAAACTTTACCTTTATCCGTAAATACAAGTAACATTGTCTTAGTGCTTGCCGTAAATAAATCGGTAACGTAATCCTCTTCGCGAGTTTCCATTCCCTTAAGACCTTTACCGCCGCGTTTTTGTACGCGATATTCTTCTGTTGATAAACGCTTGATGTAGCCAGTATTTGTGATTGTCACAACCATTTGCTCATCAGCAATTAGGTCTTCATCTTCGATATCAGTCATATCGCCAGTGATTTCAGTGCGACGTTTATCAGAATAGCGTTTTTTAATGTCTTCTAATTCAGATACGATAATTTTATAAATTTCTTTTACGTCAGATAAAACAAATTTCAACCAATCTATTTGTTTCATGAGCTCAGCTAACTCATCGACAATTTTTTGAACTTCTAAGCCAGTTAAACGTTGTAAACGCATTTCTAAAATAGCGATTGCTTGTCTTTCGCTAAAGCCAAATTTAGACATTAATGATTCACGTGCTGTAGCTGCTTCTTTCGAAGCTTTAATTGTTGCAATAACAGCATCAATTTGATCAAGAGCTTTTTTCAAACCCTCTAAAATGTGCGCGCGTTCTTGAGCTTTTTTAAGTTCGAAAATACAACGTTTTGTAACGACGTCACGACGGTGATCTACGAATGCTTCAAGCATTGATTTTAAATCAAATGTAACAGGCTGGTTTTTAGCATCAATCGCTAACATGATTATACCAAAGCTGACCTGTAACTGAGTAAATTTAAATAAACGATTTAAAATAACAGAGGCATTTTCGCCACGCTTTAAAATAATAACAACGCGCATACCTTCACGAGAAGATTCATCGCGAATATCAGAAATACCTTCAACTGTTTTTTCTTTAACTAAGTCAGCAATACTTTCAATAAGTTTTGCTTTATTAACTTGATAAGGCAGTTCAGTTACGATGATTTCTTCGTGATCTTTTTTTGTTTCAATTTCTGTTTTGGCTTTAAGTGTAATAATTCCACGGCCTTTTTTATAAGCTTGAATAATTCCGGCTTTACCAGCTATTTGACCCGCTGTTGGAAAATCTGGTCCAGGAATTTTTTCAATTATTTCATCTATAGAACAATCTGGATTTTGAATAAGGTGAATACAACCATCAATAACTTCGCCTAAATTATGTGGCGGAATATTTGTGGCCATACCAACCGCAATACCCGACGAACCGTTAACTAATAGGTTAGGGAATTTTGATGGTAATACGAGTGGGATTTCTAAAGAGTCATCATAATTTGGACCGAATGCGACTGTTTCTTTTTCAATATCAGCCAATAATTCTTCAGCCAATCTTGTCATACGAACTTCAGTGTAACGTGAAGCGGCCGCAGAGTCTCCATCGATAGATCCAAAGTTACCTTGACCATCAATCAAAGGATATCTTAATGAAAAATCTTGAGCCATGCGAACCATTGTTTCGTAAACAGCGTTGTCACCATGTGGATGGTATTTACCGATAACATCACCAACAACACGGGCAGATTTTTTATAAGGTTTATCGTGTGTATTTGATAACTCATGTTGAGCAAATAAAACACGTCTATGAACTGGTTTTAAACCATCACGAACATCGGGCAATGCACGACCAACAATGACTGACATTGAGTATTGCAAATATGCTTCGCGCATTTCTTTGTTAATATCTACGTTTGTTATACCTTTTACTTCTTGATTCTCACTCATATATCAACCTAACTCTAAAACCAATTACACATCTAAAGATTTAACCATCAACGCATTGTCATGGATAAATTTACGACGAGGTTCAACTTGTTCGCCCATTAAAACACTGAATGTTTCATCAGCTGCTACAGCATCATCAATTGTAACTTTTAATAAATTTCTATGCTCTGGATTTAAAGTTGTATCCCAAAGTTGTTCAGGATTCATTTCTCCCAATCCTTTGTAACGTTGGATGTATACGCCTTTTTTCGAACCTTCCATAATGTTTTCATAAGCTTCATTATAGTTTTCGAAAGATAATTCTTCTGAACCTTTAACAATTGTCATTGGTAATTTAGAAACAGATTGCATGCTATTCCAGATATTTCTAATTTCAACAATCTCAGAGAAATTAAGCATATCTGCTGATAATACAGTTTTCATTTGATCTGCGTATCGAGTTGTTTCAACAACTGCTTCAATTTTTCCATCGTTCTTTTCGACTTTAAAATCAATTTCAGTAACACCTAAAGTTGGTTGAGAAGAAATCCACATTTTTAAATCTGTCAGTGCTTGATTTAATTTCTTTTCGTCTTTGAGTGTTGATTCTAAATCATCAATTTTACTTAACGTAAAGTACAACACATCGCGATCGTACTTACGTGAAGATGCATGTAGTAAATTATTAAATTTTTGAATATTTAAAATAAATTTTTTCAAAACATCTGGTTCAACTTTTTTGCCTTTTACTTCAAAACTATCTAGACCTGATTTTAAAAGATATTCTGTTAATGCAGTTTCATCTTTTAAATACGTTTCACTTTGACCTTTTTTAGCACGGTACAAAGGTGGTTGAGCGATATAAATATAACCACGCTCTAAAACTTCAGGCATTTGTCGATAAAAGAAAGTTAATAATAACGTTCTGATATGCGATCCATCGACATCGGCATCTGTCATGATGATAATTTTATGATAGCGTATTTTATCAACACTAATATTATCTTTACCGATTCCAGTACCCAGTGCAGAAACCATCATACGGATCTCGTCGTTAGATAACATTTTATCAAAACGAGCTTTTTCTACGTTAAGAATTTTACCTTTTAACGGCAATACGGCTTGTGTTTTACGATCACGAGCCATTTTTGCAGAACCACCGGCAGAGTCTCCCTCGACCAGATATAATTCACATTTTGCAGCATCACGCTCTTGGCAATCAGCCATTTTACCTGGTAAAGAACCACCATCTAATGCTGTTTTACGACGAGTTAAATCACGTGCTTTTCTAGCAGCGTCACGCGCACGTGCAGCTTCTAAACATTTTGTAACAATTGTTTTACCTGGTGTTGGATTACGATCCATCCAATCAGCAAGTTTATCATTCACAAGAGATTCAACTATACCTTTAACTTCAGCGTTACCAAGTTTAGTTTTTGTTTGTCCTTCGAATTGAGGTTCACGAACTTTAACAGAAATAATTGCTGCTAAACCTTCGCGTATATCATCACCCTCTAAAGAATCTTTAAAATCTTTTAATAGATTTTTTTGCTGAGCGTATGCATTTGTTGTTCTTGTTAAAGCACCACGAAAACCAACTAGGTGAGTTCCGCCTTCATGAGTATTAATATTATTAGCATAACAGTAAATTGATTCAGAGTATGAATCATTCCACTGCATTGCTACTTCAACTTCAACTTGGTCTTTTTCGCCTTTAAAATAAATAACGTCTGAGTGAATGGCTTTTTTTGATTCATTCAAATAAGCAACAAATTCTGCAACACCATTTGCATATTGAAAGTCAGCTTTTTTACCATTTCTTTCATCAACTAAAGAAATATGTAAACCCGCATTTAAGAAAGCAATTTCACGAAAGCGATTTGATAAAGTGTTAAATTCAAAAGCCATTCCTTCTTCTTTAAAAATTTCTAAGTCTGGCTTAAATGTAACTGTTGTTCCTGTTTTTGTTGTTGCTCCAACTTTTTCAACAGCTCCTTGAGGAGTTCCTTTAATGTAAACTTGTCTGTAATGAAAACCGTTTTTAAAAGATTCAGCTTGGCAACGTGAAGAAAGTGCATTCACAACAGAAGCACCAACACCATGAAGACCACCAGATACTTTGTATGCTCCGCCATCAAATTTACCGCCAGCATGCAATACTGTGTAAACAACTTCCATAGCATCTTTACCAGATCTATGTGGACCAACAGGAACTCCACGGCCATTATCTTCTACAGATAGTGAACCATCAGTTTGAATAGTAACGACGATTTTTTTACAAAAACCAGCTAAGTGTTCATCAACGGCGTTATCCACAATTTCATACACAAGATGGTGGTAACCACGAATTGTCGTATCACCAATATACATACCTGGTCTTTTGCGAACGGCTTCTAAACCTTCGAGAACTTGAATATCATCAGCACCATAATTCTTCTCAGAAGAAACTGCGGTTGAAGAAACTGTATCCGACATGAACACCCCTATTATCCTAAACAATAATTTTAAATATTAAAAAATTATATTTTTACTAATTTGTTAATGTTCCATTTTGCACTTTGAATAAAGTGCTTTTCTCTATGCTTAGTTTTTTTAAAACGTCGACGTCTGTTGATGTTAAAAATGTCTGAGTTTCTATTTCGTTCAATGATAAAACCAAGGAACTTTGCTTTCTTTGATCAAGCTCAGACAAGACATCATCCAGTAGTAGCACAGGATAGAATCCGTTAACCATATGATGATACACGATTTGCGCTATTTTGAAAGCTAATATGATAGATCTTTGCTGCCCCTGCGAACAAAAAAATCTTGAGTCATTTCCGTTATATAGAAAAATGACATCATGCTTCTGAGGACCAACTAAACTGACTCCTGAAGAAAGTTCTGCGGTAAACAGTTCTTGAGATCTTTTTTTCATTAAAAAAGCCAGGTTTTCCTCTGAATTATCCACAATTTTTTGGTCTGAAATTATATATTCAAAATCGAACTTCACTACATTTAGTGTTTCTATTTTTTCCAGAGCTTTTTGCACATGCTCTTTTATTTCAATAAGTGATTTAATTCTTAAATAGCTTAATTTTGCAGCTAAATTAAAATAAATAGGATTTAAACTTTCTAAAGTTTGTATTCCTGTATCTCTGTTTATTTTTTCTTCAGAAATATCTTTGAGTATCTTATTTCGCATTCTAAGGGCTTTTTTAAACTCATTAATCAAAGAACGACCATTTTTATGGCTCGTTGCAATTAAGTTGTCTAATAGCTTTCTACGTTCGTCTGCGCTTTCTTTAATAACTGATAAGCTTTCAGGCGAAAACAAAATGACAGGTGGTAAGTACTGCTCAATTTTTGTTGTTTTTTTTTCGTTAACAAAAATTTCTTTTTTGCTTTTATTGAGTTTAAGCAAAACATTAAATTCTAAATCATTATTTTCAATCTTTGATTTTATAAATGAATACTCATGATCGAATTGTATAATTGTTGAGTAGTCACCATAACGGAAAGTTTCACCTTCAACTAAAAAATGGATAGCTTCAATAAAATTAGTTTTACCTTGTCCATTATCCCCAATAAATAAATTCAATCTTGGTGATAAGTTTAAAAAAGACTCTGAAATATTTCTAAAATTTTTCAGAGCCAAAGTTTTTAAAAACATTAAATTCTCATAGGCATGACAACGTTGATATAATCATTAATTCCAGAGGCTTTTAATACTCCCGGAGAAACTTGATCATTTAATTCGATATCAACATTATCTTGTTCGATATTTTTTAAAACATCTTCAATATAGCGAGCATTAAAACCAATTTTAATATCTGGACCAGAGTAATCTATATCTAGTTCATCTTTAGCATCACCCAGTTCTGGATTGCTCGAAGTAATCTCTAAACGATTTGGTGAGAACGTTAGTAAAATAGCTTTTGATTTCTGATTCGCTAATAAAGAAACTTTTTTCAACGATGATAAAATAACTTCTCTAGGAATTTTAATACGGTGATTAAGTTTCTGTGGAATAAACTGTTGATAATTAGGATACTTGCCTTCGATTAATCGAATCATCAATACACAAGTTCCACATTTAACAATAAATTGTGAACCTTCAACAGCGACATAAACATCATCTGTCGTATTTTCAATTAATTTTTTAATTTCGAATAATCCTTTTTTAGGAATAATCACACCAACTTTTTCGTTGAAAGTTAAATTATTAAAAGTTTTTTTAATTAAACTTAAACGATGACCATCTGTTGCAACCATTGTTACATGGTTTTTATCTGTTGATTCAAAAAATACACCATTCAAGTGATAGCGTGTTTCATCATTAGAGACACTGTATATAGTTTTATCGATCATTTGTTTAAATTCAACAGCATCAATTTTAGAAAAGTTTTCTGATTTATAAGTTGGAAATACTGGATACTCTTCTGCAGCTACACCAACTATTTTAGATAAGAACTTACCTTGTTTAATTTCTAAGTAATTATTATCTTTTTTTGTTAACTGAATTGGTCCTTCTAATAATTCTTTAGTTAGATCAAATAAGCTTTTTGCTGAAACTGCTACTTTACCATCTTCTTTGATAATTGCAGGTGAGCTGTCTGTTAAACTAACTTCTAAATCGGTTGCATATGCTTTAAGTTGGTTCTGTGCTGTTTCTAATAACACATTTACAAGAACTGGCATTGTGTTTCTTTTTTCAACAATATTTTGAGTTCTACCGATTAAACCTAAGAGATCTTTTTTTTGAATTTCTATTTTCATTTTAACCCTTAATTTAAATTTTTTAAAAACCTAATAATATATATATATAAGGTAGTATTAGTAGTAGGGGCTGTGAGTTTCCGTATAACACACTTAACTTATTGAAACTTCTAACCTTTACCTGTGGAAATCTCAACCCTTAGCTCAAAGTTAAACTTATGATTTTTTGTGGATAAGTTACTCCACAATTTTTTACATAAGTTTTCCACACCACAATCCACAATCCACAATCTACAAACCTGTGATATTGTGGATTTGGTTCACTAACTCATCGATATCACTTTTAAATTGCAAATCTTTAGACTGTAGATTCTCTACTTTTTCCAAAGAATTAATCACAGTTGTGTGGTCTCGTCCACCAAAAGCTTTTCCTATTTCAACGAGAGACTTATCTAAAAACTTTTTGATTAAGTACATAGCAATTTGACGAGGAACAACAATAGGTTTAGCACGACTGCTAGATTTTAAATCAGTAATTCTAATTTTGTAGTATTCAGCAACAATCCGTAAAATTTCATCAATAGTGATAGTTGTTGTGTTTTCATGATGAGATAAAATCTTACGAGCTAGTTCTAAACTTATTGGAATACCCTGTAATTCAGAAAACATTTTAATGCGTTTCAAATTACCTTCTAATTCACGAATTGATCTTTTTGAGATACGAGCCAAATACTGTACCGCATCTTCAGGTATACGCAGGCTAAACTTCTCAGCTTTATATCTAAGAATGGCTATACGTGTTTCTAAATCTGGCATGTTAATATCGGCAATTAAACCACGTTCAAGTCGGGTTCTAGAACGATCTTCTAAACCTAAGATATCTTTAGGCATACGATCACTTGCAAGAACGACCTGTTTTTTTCTTTCAATAAATGTATTGATGGTATGAAAAAATTCTTCTTGTACAGCTTGACCGCGTTCTATGTATTGCACGTCATCTACAACGAGAACATCACAATTTTCACGATACTTCTGTCTGAATTTATCCATCTCTTGACGTCTAATAGACTGAACGCACTCATTTAAAAATTTTTCTGCGCTTGTGTATGTAATTCTATAATGAGGGTATCGTGTACTTATTTCATTAATTGCTGCTTTTAGTAAGTGGGTCTTACCCATACCCGAAGGACCATATATAAAGAGAGGATTATAATCATCCGCACCCGGGTTTTGCGAAACATTATATGTAGCTGCGTGCGCGAACTCCGAGTTTTTACCAACAACAAAAGTAGAAAAAGAAAACTCTTCGCCTATATAGTCTTGATTAAAAGGTTTGTTTTGTTGAGCAGGAGATTTGATTTGATTCAATCTATTTTGAATCTGGTTCAATTCCTCACTATTTTGTAAAACATCTTGCAATGAAGAGTTATAATCAGTTGTAGGCTTGGCAGAAATTACAAAGTTAATTTCAAAATCTTCTGAAAAAATAGTTTTAATCTCACTCACTATTTTTTCTTTTAAATTATGATTAATATAAAAATAATAAAATTGATTCGGTACAGATAGAGTAAATTCGTACTTATTATCTTTTTTCTCTGCGCTAATGTATTCGACTGGCTCAAGATAAGACTCTAAAATACGGTTCGAACCGCTTTTTTGTTTCATAGAAGTCTTAATTTGGGTCCAGAATGATGAATCTAATTGCATTAGCCCCCCTCAACAATCAGTCGCCTGTCTTAACAAGCACAACCAAAGTTTTCAACAGTTGACCATTATGCTGCTATGTGCTTTAAATAGAGTTCTCTTTTTTAAGAGAGCATAATTTTTTTGCAATTGACGTTATAGAGCGTCGTATATAAGTAGTAGTGTATTATTAAGTAATAGATAGTAAGAGGTAGTGAATATGAGTAAAAGAACGTACCAACCAAGTAAAAAACGTCGTACTAAAAAACACGGTTTCCGTAAAAGAATGAAAACAGCTAAGGGCAAAAAAGTTTTATCTCGTCGCAGAGCTAAAGGCCGTAAAAAATTAACTGTTGCTCGTGGCGGAAAATAGTCAAAAAGTTTATCCTTTAAAGCAGTCATCTGAATTCAATAACATTTCAAAAAATGGCATTAGAGTAAGAGCTTCAAGCTATCTTACCCTAATAATTTTGAATTCAAATGATGAAAATGCCTATTTCGGTATCACTGCCTCTAAAAAAGTTGGTAATGCCGTTATCAGAAACAGGCTTAAAAGATGGGTGCGTAACTGTGTTCGATCTGACAGCTGGAAAACCAAATATTCAGGAAAAAAAGTCGTGTTCATGTTTAGAACACAACCGGATGGCTTTTATTCAAAGCTCAAGTTTAAAGAATTCGTTGATAAATGTATCAATAAATAATTTTTTGAATAGGTTTTGCTTGATATTAATCAGGTTTTATCAGGTGGCGTTCTCACGGTTTTTTGGTGGACAATGTCGTTTTTACCCGAGTTGCTCACATTATGCGCTTGAGTGTTACACAAAATTAGATTTTTTTGCCGCAAGTAAATATACGATTATTAGATTGTCAAAGTGCCATCCTTTAAGTTTTAAAAGTGGCTATGATCCAGTACCAAACCAACACAGTAGCACACACAGTTAAGCTAACTAGTGAGGAATTATATGAATAATCAAAACGAATCACCATTTGGAAACCCAAAATTTTTAGGAGCTCTTGCTGTCACTTTTATAGGGCTTTGGGGTTGGCAATACTATGTATCTAAAAACTATCCACAAGCTAACCTCACACAAAAAACAACCACAGAGACAAGCAGCGCTAAGCCCGAGAACAATAAATCTGAGGCAGTAGTTTCATCACCAGAGACAAACGTTAAAACAACTACGGTTGAACCAACAAAGTCTACAATTGAAAAATATGAAAATGACACTGTAAAATTTGAAGTTTCTTCTCAGGGAATGTCAGTTAAAAATTTTACTTTAAAAAAATACACTGACCGCGAAGGACAAAACATTGTATTCACAAATGATGCTTTACAATCTGAAACTTTGATTAACCACCAAAGTGTGAATTTTCAATTGAATAAAGTAAGTGATGTAGAATTTGTCGGAACAGCAACGGTTGCTGATAAAAACATTAAAAAAACTATTAAATTTAACCAAGATAAAAATCATTTTGATGTTAAAATTGATTTTGAGCCGGGCATTGATTCTATACAAACGGCATTATTTCAAAAACATTTTATACCAAAAAACACTAATTTCCTAATGCCGAGCTTTGAAAACCAAGACTTTATATTCATCGAAAATGGCAAAACACAAGATCAAAATATATCTCATTTAAAACCAGAAGAAAGTTTTTCTGCAACAGCCATGGCACCAACATTGGCTGCGGTTGCGACACAATATTTTACTGTTGCTGCTATTAATAAATCAGAAATCATACCACAAATTACAAACAAAGTTGTACAGGGTATGGCAACGGTTGATATTAACTACGATTTAAAAAATATTAAAGCTAACTCTATAGAACAAATCATTTATTTAGGGCCAAAAAAATCTGAGCAATTGGCAGCCATTGATTCAACATTACCAGAAGTTATGAATTACGGAATGTTCGGCGCCATTTCTAAAGTTTTATTGAAAATAATGGTTTCTTTGCACGATATTTTGGGTAACTGGGGTTTGGCTATTATTGCTCTTACTTTAATTGTTAGAACGATATTATTACCATTTAATGTTATTTCTTTCAGATCTGCTCAAGCCATGCAGAAAATTAAGCCAAAAATGGACAGTGTGCGCGAAAGATATAAAGACGATCCAATTAGAATGAATAAGGAAACTATGGCCATCATGAAGGATCACAATGCAAATCCTTTGATGGGATGTTTACCAATGCTTATTCAAATCCCTATATTTTTTGCTCTGTGGAGAGCAATTGGTTCAAGCATAGAGATCTATCAACAACCATTTTTTGGTTGGATACATGATTTAAGTCACCATGATCCATTTTTTGTGTTTCCGGTATTGATGGGTGTTACAATGTTTTTACAGCAAAAACTAACTCCAACAACTATGGATCCAGCTCAGGCAAAGATAATGAATTTTATGCCAATTTTATTTACGATGTTTATGTTAACTTTACCAAGCGGTTTAACATTATATAACTTTGTGAGTGCCTTATTCGGCGTAACACAACAGTATTTTTTATTAAGAGAAAACAAATCTAAAAGTGCGCAATTAGCATAGAGAAATGATCGACGAGGAGGATGTATATGGCAGGATTTTTTTCAAAATTATTTGGTGGTGGAAAAAAAACAGATCTTGATTCAGTTGTAGAAGCAACTTTATCAGGAATTTTAGACAAAGGTGGATTTGATCTATCTTACAACTTAGATGTAGAAAAAAAAGAAGAAGTTACTGAGATTAAAATCAACTTTTCTGGCGCAGACGAAGAGCTTCTAAAAGACCACAAAGGTCAATTACTTGATGCTTTTCAACTTATTATTAAACGCGTGACTCAGCACAATTTTCCAGATGTACAAACTAATGTACAAGTTGATTGCGGCGGGTTTAGAGAAGAAACTGAAGCGGCTTTGATTGAAAGAGCTGAGCACCTTAAAACTATTGCTATTGAACAAGGTAAATCAGTTTATTATCGCGCACTTCCGCCAAAAGAGCGCAAAGTGGTTCATCAGTATTTAGCACAAGATCCTCGAGTTAAATCACGCTCATTGGGTGATGGCCTTTACAAAAAAATTAAAATTTTCCCAGTTAAAAATCAAAACGCTGAAAGCGATGAAGGCGTTGCTACAGAAGAGGTTTAGTTATGTACGATGCAAGCCGCGAAACAAAAACTATTTGCGCACTTGCATCGGGTAGTGGTTCTGGGGCCATATCAATTATTAGATTAAGCGGCCCCGACGCTTTTAAAATTATTAAAGCTGCGTGCTTAAGTCTTAATTCAAAAAAACTCGAATCCCACAGAGTTTATCTAAGTCATTTTTACAAAAACAAAACATTAATTGATCAAGTGTTGGTGACATGTTTCGAGCACGGTAAATCTTATACCGGTGAACAGACTATAGAAATTTCGTGTCACGGATCACACCACATTGTGACTAAAATTTTAGAGACTCTTATAGAGCTTGGTGCCGTCAGCGCAGAAAAGGGAGAGTTCACTTTTCGATCGTTTATGAACGGTAAGCTAGATTTAGTGCAGGCTGAAGCTGTACTATCTGTTATCGAATCACAAACGGATGCCTCTTTGAACTTATCACTTAGGCAGCTAGAAGGACGTGTGTCTAAAATCTTCGTCGACATTGAAGATAAACTGACTTGGTGTTTGGCACATATTGAGGCCTCTATTGATTTTTCTACTGAAGGCATAGATGTCGTAGATAATAACGTTCTTATTCAAAAACTTTCAGATATATCAGTGACTCTTAAACAAATTGTTAATTCATACACCGCAGGTAGAGTTTTAAAAAATGGTGTAAAAGTAGTTTTAGCAGGTCAGCCGAACGTGGGCAAATCAAGCCTATTAAATTCGCTAGTTTTAGAAGACAGAGCAATCGTTACCAATATTGCAGGCACAACTCGTGACGTCGTCCAAAGCAGCACAGTTTATGATGGTTTAAAATTTGATATTAGCGACACAGCTGGGTTGCGCGAAACCAGCGATATTGTAGAAAACATAGGTGTTGAGCGCAGTAAACAAGAGATTAAAAATTCAGACATAACTCTGTTTGTTTACGACATGGCAACGGGCTTAACAATCGATGATTTAAAACAAGCAGAAGCCTTAGTCGGCAGAGTTGTTCTGGTGGCAAATAAAAAAGATCTATTTAACAATGAAATAAATGCTCAGTTGTTAAAAGACTCAAGTGCCTTAAGTGCTTTAAATAGAAACATTACAATTTTGGATACTCTAGCTGTTTCTGCTCTTGAAGTTTTAACAAGAGATATTATATTGGGAAAAATAAGCAGTATTTATAAGCAAAATGAATACTCAGATGACTCGATTATAACGTCTTCTAGGCAATTTGAATATTCATCACAAGCTCTTGGCTTGATTATTCAAAATATAGATGAACTTAATGCAGGCATGGGAAACGAGTATGTTGCCCAAACACTGAAGCAAGCATTAATTAATATTCAAAGCATACTCGGAAGAGTATTTGATGATCAAATTATGGATCGAGTTTTTAAAGAGTTTTGCTTAGGAAAATAATTTTTTTTAAACAAGAGAGATCTATGAATGCAGATTATCAAGTTATAGTTGTTGGAGCTGGACACGCAGGGATAGAAGCCTGTCTTGTGCCGGCAAAGCTCGGTTTAAAAACACTCATGATAACAACGAACATCGACAGAATTGGCTATATGTCATGCAATCCTTCAATTGGTGGTTTAGCAAAAGGCCACATGGTTCGCGAAATCGATGTTCTTGGTGGGCAAATGGGACGAACTGCAGATCGTTCTTGCATACAATTTAAAAGATTAAACTCAAGTAAAGGTCCAGCGGTTCGCGGAACTAGAACGCAAAACGATAAAAAAATATACTCTCAACTACAGACGGAAACTCTATTTAACCAACCAAATTTAAAAGTCATTCAAGGTGAAGTTAAAAGATTAATTCTTGATGGCTCTGAATGTAGAGGCGTGGTTTTGGCCGATGGATCAACTGTTTATTCAGATAGAGTTATCATCACTGCGGGAACTTTTTTAAACGGAGTTATGCACATTGGTTTGGAACAAATTCCGGGTGGACGAGTTGGCGATGCTGCATCTATAGGACTCTCTGATCAGCTTAAAGAATTTGGATTTACAGTACAACGCCTTAAAACAGGTACACCAGCTAGACTACTTAAAGACAGCATTGATTGGAGTAAAACAACTCCACAAGCCGGCGACGAAAAATTTTATCCATTTTCTTACAAGTCTTCGCGAAATTTAGAACTACCGCAAGTGCTTTGTTATTTATCGAATACAACAGAAAAAACACATGAAATTATTCGAAACAACCTGGATAAATCGCCAATGTTTTGTGGCATTATCGAAGGTGTTGGGCCGCGCTATTGCCCAAGCATCGAAGATAAGGTTACGCGTTTTGCGGAAAGAATTTCTCATCAAACGTTTCTTGAGCCCGAAAGTTTAACAAGTGACTTAATTTATTTGCAGGGAATTTCAACGTCACTACCAGCAGAAGTACAAGATGAGTTTCTGAAAACTATTCCCGGATTAGAAAACGTTAAAGTCGTTAGATATGGTTATGCTGTTGAGTACGATTTTATTGAGCCCACACAAATTCATCACAGGCTAGAGACTCGTCCTATCAAGAATTTATTTTTAGCGGGTCAAATCAATGGAACAAGCGGATATGAAGAAGCTGCTGCACAGGGATTTATTGCTGGTGTAAATGTATCTCACAGTATTTTACAAAAAGAAGAATTCATTTTAGATCGATCAATAGCTTATGCTGGCGTACTAATAGATGATCTTGTTACAAAAGGCACTCGAGAGCCATATCGTATGTTTACGTCTCGTGCAGAACACAGATTGGTTTTAAGAGAAGACAATACAATCGATAGGTTAGCCGCTATTTCTGAACAAATTGGTTTGGTTAATAAAGCTGATTTAGAACGAATTTTTGCAATTAAAGAATCTCGCCTAGCTTTGCTTGGCGATTTAAAATCAAACATCATGTATCCAAACAAAGAGACAAATGACAAAATTGAATCTTTGGGCAGCAAGCCACTTTTAAAACCAGTTAGTTGCGAAGAATTCTTGCGCCGACCAGAAATTAATTTTTCTATGCTGAACTTATTTGGTGTAGACACACAAATAGACGAGTCTGTTTCTGAAGCCGTTGAAATCGAAGTTAAATATTCTGGCTACGTAAAAAAACAGTACGACATTATAGAGCAATCTAAAAAATTAGAGGGAATGATTATTCCAACTGACTTCAACTATAGTTCGGTCAGAGGTCTCTCGGCAGAAGAAACGGATAAACTTAAACGCGTAAAACCAAGAACCTTGGGGCAAGCGCAAAGAATCTCAGGAGTTAATCCGTCTGCAATACAGGCGCTTATGATCTACATAAAATCGAATAGTTCCAAAAACATTGAACAATTATAAACACTTAGGTCATATAAAATTATATCAAGTTATCGTTTATTAATGACCAGCCGGGGCTGGGGCTGGTTCGCCGTGCCCGCCAGCCGCTGGAGCGGCGCCTGAAGTTTTAGGCTTGGTGTCTTTTGTTCCACGTGGAACATTGTTTTTCTCAGCCATACGTCTAGCGCGATCTCGCAGGTTTTCGATGTCTTCAAGACCCGACTTGGTAAACTCAGCACTTGGCCAGGGTTTGCCATCTGGCAACTGGCTTTCTAAATAAAGTCTTCTGGCGACAAGCTTCTGTTGTTCTATTTTGATTTCGAAATATCTAACTCTTTGTTCTGCTAGGGCTCGAGCTTCTTGCGCATCATTAAGCCTGCGTTCAAAAACCTTGTTTTCGCCAGACTGTGGTGCTGCATTTTTTTTATCGGCTTGAATCGTTTTAATGTCATTCTCTTTAGTGGTTAGATCGGCTTTGGCGGCCGTTAGTTCAAAATTTAGCGCAGCAATAACTGGGTCTCGTAATTCGGGCGCTGGATCTAGCTTTTTTTTGCAAGATGTGGCCGTGAGTGACATAAAAATAGCGATAAGAGCGTGTTTTAAACTAATTCTGGAATGTTCCACGTAGAACAATCGGATTAAATACCGCATAACTGAAGTTTTTTGTTGAAATAAAAAAAGTATGAGATCAGGATATTTCGCGGAGGAAATATGGTAAAAGTTATATGCATAGCGAATCAAAAAGGTGGGGTTGGTAAAACAACAACTACGGTAAATCTAGCATCGGCCCTGTCACAACTCGGTAAAAAAGTCTTGTTGATCGATATGGATCCTCAGGGAAATGCGTCGAGTGGTTTGGGGATTAAAAAACACGAAACTGAAGAAAAAAACATTTACCATGTTTTAATCGGCGAACACACCATTCAAGAAGTAGCATTTAAAACGAATCACGATAATCTATATATTGCCACGGCAAATCCAGATTTGGTTGGAGCTGAAATTGAGCTTGTTGATATGCCTCAGCGTGAATTCAGATTAAAACAGGCTATTCAAGCCGTTTCTTCGTTGTATGATTTTGTACTTATCGACTGTCCTCCATCGCTTGGACTACTCACTTTAAACTCATTGGCAGCTGCAAACAGCTTTTTAGTGCCACTTCAGTGTGAGTACTATGCTCTAGAGGGCTTATCTCAATTGTTAAATACTGCTGGGCTAGTCAAAAAAGGTATTAATCCGAACCTACACATTGAGGGTATTCTTTTAACAATGTTTGATAAACGAAATAATCTTTCTCATCAGGTTGTGGAAGAAATCAAAACTCATTTTAAAGACAAAGTTTTTGGTGTGATTATTCCTAGAAATGTTCGCTTAAGCGAAGCTCCTAGTCATGGAGTTTCTATATTTGGATACGATCCTCGCAGCATAGGCGCATTGATGTATTTAGAGCTCGGTAAAGAAATTATCGCTAAAGCCAATGCTGAAAAAAACCAAAACAAACCACAAGATATGAGCATATAATATATGGAAAATACTGGAGAATTTAATAACAAGAAAAAACTTGGCAGAGGTTTGGGATCTTTACTTGGAGGCCCAACGACTGGCGCATCGGCACTTGAAAGTGGTCGTCCTAGTGCGGGATTAGAGAAAAACATGACTAGCCAAATGACTAGTCAATCTACTCAAGCTGCGCCACAAGTGGTTGTTCAAGAGAAAACCGTGATTGTAGAACAAAAAATTGATGAGGATAAGCGCGTTTGGTTTATTGCGATCGACAAGCTTGTTCCGGGCCAGTTCCAACCGAGAAAAAAATTCGATAAAGAAGCGCTTGCTGAGTTGGCGCAATCAATAAAAGAAAACGGGATTCTACAACCAGTGGTTGTGAGAAAACGCACTGCTGGTGGCTATGAAATTATCGCGGGTGAGCGACGTTGGAGAGCAGCTCAAATTGCCGGCCTACATGAGATCCCTGCTTTGATTAAAACATTCAGCGATCAAGAAGCGCTGCAAATGGCGTTAATTGAAAACATTCAGCGTGAAGATCTTGATCCAATAGAAGAAGCCGAAAGCTATCAGCGTCTAATAGAAGAATTTAACTTATCGCAACAACAAGCTGCAGAGAAAGTTGGCAAAGAAAGATCTTCTGTTGCCAACGCGCTAAGACTGTTGGCGCTGCCGTTTGAGATAAAAGAAATGGTGAGCAGTAAAAATGTTTCTGTTGGACATGCAAAGGTGTTGCTTTCTTTAGAAAGCAAACAACAGCAAGTAAGGCTAGCTAAGCTGGTTTCAGAAAAAAATCTTTCAGTTCGTGCGCTAGAGCAAACAATTAAGCTGCAGGCTAAAGAAAGTATTGAAAAAGATATTGTTGAAAAGCAAAGCAAAGAGTTGAGTACTCAACTTGCACAACAATTGGCCCAAAACATACAAAAAATGCTTGGGACTAAAACAGAAATTCAATACAACAAAGGAAAAGGTCAACTGACTATTCATTTCTATTCTGATGACCAATTGAATAGTATATTTGAAAGGTTTTCTAAGTGATAGATCAAGCCATTATATCAGCTATTGTTGAAGAAGGGTGCTCGATCGAAGGCAGAATGTCATTTAGCGGCACAGCTAAGGTTTCGGGACAGTTTAACGGTGAGATATTCTCTAGAGACGATCTTGTTATTACTGAAACGGGCTTTGTAAAAGCTGACGTAGAAGTGGGTTCTTTAGTGTTAAAAGGCACATTTGAGGGCAACATAACAGCTCATAATAAGGTTGTAATGCTGCCGCCAGCACATTTCAAGGGCACCGTAACAGCACCTAGTTTAAAAATTGAAGAGGGTGTTGTTTTTGAAGGCGCTTCGTATATACCGAAATCATAATCAAAAAAATTACTCTAAAGGTCAAGAATTAGGCACAGCTCTAAATTCTTGACCTTAAAATCGATAAAATGCTATTCCAAGGTGTTCAAAAAGCAAAGTTCAACCCATAGAAGGAACACTTAATGGAAAAAATCGTTGATATCGTTAGGCAGATTTTACTGCAACTTGGTGCTAATCAAACAGTTTATATTCAGATCGTAATTTTTGTTTTAGCAATTACATTCTTAACAGCAGTCGTGTTCAATCCATTTTTCAAAGCTGCAGATCAAAGACATAAAAGAACTAAAGGTGCAGACGCTGTGGCAAAAGACGCAGCTCTAGAAGCAAAAAATTTAGCAAGCGTATATCAAACTAAAGCGCGCGAAATTAATAATAAAATCAGAGATATTTTTGACGGTAAAAAATCTGAAGCATTAAAAAAATCAGCAGAAATTTTATCTCAGTCAAAATCAAAAGCAGAGTTGTTAACAAACGATAGTCGTAAAAACATCGAACAACAGTTAAAAGCTGCAGATGCTGAGATTGATAAAATCTCAATGGATATTGCTGGAACATTAAAAGAAAAATTTGTAAAGGGATTATAATAATGAGCTTTAAAAAAATACTTAATCCACAAAACAGTTTATTTGCAGCAACTATGTTGTTGTGCGCTTTGGGTTTTGCATCTGGCGCAGAACACGGCGGAGAGCACGCAATTGAAATACCTTTTGAGGCTATTCGAAACCAAGCTATAAATATAGGTATATTGCTAGCTGTTCTTTTATATTTTATCACAACGCCACTTAAAAACTCATTCAAGGCTAAAAAAGATTTATTTCTTGATGAAGCGGCAAAAACAGAAGCCGCATTAAAACAAGCCGAAGCTGAATTGGCTGATGTTAAAAACAAACTACAAGCTCTTGAGTCTGGAGAAAAAGCTGCGGTTCTAAATGCAGAAAAAGAAGCGCAAGCAGTGGCAGAAAAACTTGTGACAGACGCACAAGCACAAGGACAAAAAATTGTAGAAGATACGAATTTAATTATAGCGGCAGAAATTGCTAAAGCAAAAAATTCTATTCGCGAAAAGATTATTAACAAATCATTAAATGCGGCTGAGACAAATATCAAAGCTTCATCTGATGCGATAACTAAAAAATCTGAAACAGGTTTTTTACAAGATTTAGGACAGGTTAAAGCATGAGTTCAAATAATGTTGTAAAAAAATACGCTAAGTCACTATTTGATGTGGCCTACGCAAAAGGCATTGCGGGAGACGCTGGTCAGCAGCTGAATGAAATTTCGAAAGCATTTACAGAAGATGTTGTGAAATTTTTCGCAAACCCATTTAATCAAGCAGATCAAAAAATTTCTGTAGCAAAATCTTCATTAGAAGGAAAATGCTTGCCAGAGGTTTACAATTTTTTAATCACACTAGTTCAAAACGAAAGAGTGTCTTTATTAAAAGAAATCACAAAAGAATTCGGCTCTCTTGTTCAAGCTAGTGCGGGCATTACAAAAGGCAAGCTGTATGCTTCTCAAGAGGTTTCAGCTGAGTTTTTAAAACAAGTAGAAGAAAAAGCATCAAAAGCTTTAAATAAAAAAGTAGAACTGGTTTTTGAAAAAAACCAAAATTTATTGGCTGGCTACAAAGTAGAAGTTGCTGGTTGGACAATGGATGATTCTGCACAAGCACACCTTAAAATTTTAAAAGATGATTTAATCAAGAGAGGATTATAAATGGAAACACAAATCAGAGCCGACGAAATTGGTCGCATCTTAAAAGAACAAATTTCTAAGTACAACAAAACTGTAGAAGTTGCTGAAGCTGGTACAGTTTTATCTGTGGGTGACGGCGTTGCTCGCGTTTATGGTCTTGAAAATGTTATGGCCGGTGAATTAGTTGAGTTCGCAAGTGGCGTTAAAGGTATGGCGTTGAACTTAGAAGCATCTCAAGTGGGTGTGGTTATCTTTGGTGAAGATAGACAAATTAAAGAAGGCGACACTGTTAAAAGAACAAAACAAATCGTTTCTGTTCCAGTTGGTGAAGCTTTATTAGGTCGCGTAGTTGATGCTTTAGGTAATCCTGTAGATGGCAAAGGTGCTATCAACGCTAAAGACACTCGTATTGTTGAATTAAAAGCTCCTGGTATCGTTTATAGAAAATCAGTACATGAGCCTTTACAAACAGGTTTAAAAGCAATTGATGCTTTAATTCCAATTGGCCGTGGTCAGCGTGAGTTAATCATTGGTGACCGTCAAACCGGTAAAACGGCTATTGCGATTGATACAATCATCAATCAAAAAGGCCAAAACGTTCATTGTTTTTATGTGGCTATTGGTCAAAAACAATCAACAGTATCACTAGTTGTTGAAAAATTACGTCAAGCTGGCGCAATGGAGTACACAACAGTTATTACTGCTTCTGCTGCTGATCCAGCTCCTATGCAATTCTTAGCTGCTTACTCTGGTACAGCAATGGCTGAGTACTTCCGCGACAATGGCAAACATGCTTTGATTATCTATGACGATTTAACAAAACAAGCTCAAGCTTACCGTCAAATGTCATTATTATTAAGACGCCCTCCTGGTCGTGAAGCGTACCCAGGCGACGTATTCTATTTACACAGTCGTTTATTAGAGCGCGCTGCTAAATTATCTGATGCTGTTGGTGCTGGTTCTTTAACAGCATTACCTGTAATCGAAACGCAAGCGGGCGATATCTCTGCATATATCCCAACAAACGTTATCTCTATTACTGATGGACAGATCTTCTTAGAATCAGATTTATTCTATAAAGGTATTCGCCCAGCTATTTCTGTTGGTAAATCGGTTTCTCGCGTTGGTGGTGCCGCTCAAATTAAAGCTATGAAACAAGTTGCTGGTTCTATGAAATTAGAACTAGCTCAGTTCCGTGCTCTTGAGGCATTTGCTGCGTTTGCTTCTGATTTAGATAAAGCATCACAAAATCAATTAGCTCGTGGTCGCCGTTTGGTTGAAGTTCTTAAACAAGGACAATACGCTCCTGTTAAAGTAGAAGAACAAACAGCTATGATTTTTGCCGCTACGAATGGTTTTGTTGATACTGTTGCTGAAACTGATGTTAAGCGTTTTGAAGCTGAGTTCATCACTTTCTTAAAACAAAAATATAGCAATGTATTAAAAGACATCGTTGATAAAAAAGCGATTTCTGATGACAACAAAAAAGAACTTGTTAGCGCATTAAACGAATTTAAAGCAATTTTCCAAGCTTCAGCTAAATAATAAGAAGGTCGGAAATGGCAAGCTTAAAAGACATACGCTTAAGAATAGATTCGACAAAGAATACTCAGCAAATCACGAAAGCGATGAAGCTAGTATCTGCGGCGAAACTACGTAAAGCGCAACACAACATCACAAATATGAGACCGTATGCTCTAGCCTTGAAAAAAGTTATTGCTAATATCACGGCAACTCAAAAAGTGACGCACCCTTTGATGGCTCAACCAGCAGAGGGCCAAACAACAGGTCCTAAAAAAGTATTACTTGTTGTTTTGACTTCAGATCGTGGTTTGTGTGGCGGTTTTAATACAAATATTATTAAATTTGCTGATAAATATAAATCTGAAAACACTCAAGAAAAATTAGATTTTATATTTATTGGTAAGCGCGGTTTAGATTTCTTTAGTAAAAGAAATATTAAACCAGTCGAGAGTTTTTTAAAGTTAGATAAAGATATTTCTTATGATCTAGCAAAGAACATCGCTGAAAAATTAATTAAATATTTCTTAGATGGACAATTTGACGAAATTCGCATGGTTTACAATGAATTTAAATCAGCGATTTCTCAAACTGTAGTTTGTGAAACATTACTACCTATCACAGTTGAAAAAACTTCTTTTGATGTTGAGGGTAGTGAGTTTGCAAAAGACATCGTGTTTGACCCGTCTCCAGAGGCTATTGTGGGTGAATTGTTGAAAAAACACTTTAACTTACAAGTGTACAGAGCTATGTCAGAATCAGTTGCTTCTGAACATGGCGCACGTATGTCAGCAATGGAAAACGCGACAAACAACGCGAGAGAAATGATTAACAAGCTTACGCTTACATACAACAAGCTTAGACAAGAAAAAATTACGACTGAGCTTACTGAGATTGTCAGCGGCGCAGAAGCGCTTAAGTAAAGTATTAAATTTTTAATTTATAGAGGTATAAGATGATTAAAGGTAAAGTAAAACAAGTAACAGGTCCGGTCGTTGACGTAGAATTTGAAGGCGCAGAACTTCCACCAATCAATGGTGCTTTGAAAGTTACTAACAAATTCATTTCTGATAAACCATTTAACTTAGTGTTAGAAACAGCACAACACTTAGGTGACAACACAATCAGAGCAATCTCTATGGACTCTACAGAGGGTTTAGTTCGTGGTACTGAAGTTCAATACACAGGAAACATGATTACTGCTCCTGTTGGTCGCGAAGTATTAGGCCGTATTGTTAACGTTGTTGGTGAACCTATCGATGAACAAGGCCCAGTTAACACTAAAGAACACTGGCCAATTCACAGATCAGCTCCTAAATTTGAAGACCAAGCAACTAAAGCTGAAATGTTAATGACTGGTATTAAAGTCGTCGACTTGTTAGCTCCATACGTAAAAGGTGGTAAGATCGGTTTATTCGGTGGTGCCGGCGTTGGTAAAACAGTTTTGATTCAAGAACTTATTCGTAATATCGCAACTGAGCACGGTGGTTTCTCTGTTTTCGCAGGCGTTGGCGAAAGAACTCGTGAAGGTAATGATTTATGGATGGAAATGAAAGAGTCTGGCGTTATCGAAAAAACAGCTCTTGTTTTCGGTCAAATGAATGAACCACCTGGAGCACGTGCACGCGTTGCTTTAACTGGTTTAACGATTGCTGAATACTTCCGTGACGTAGAAAAACAAGACGTTCTTTTCTTCGTTGATAATATTTTCCGTTTCACGCAAGCGGGTGCTGAAGTTTCTGCATTATTGGGTCGTATTCCTTCTGCCGTTGGTTACCAACCAAACTTGGCGACTGAAATGGGCGCAATGCAAGAGCGTATTACATCTACAAAACAGGGTTCGATCACTTCTGTTCAAGCGGTTTACGTTCCTGCGGATGACTATACGGATCCAGCTCCAGCAACTACATTTACTCACTTAGATGCAACAACGAACTTAGATCGTGATATCGCAGCACAAGCGATTTTCCCAGCGGTTCATCCGTTGACATCTACATCTCGTATTTTAGATCCAATGGTTGTTGGTGAAGCTCACTATAAAACAGCTCGTGATGTTCAAACGTTGTTACAACGTTACAAAGAATTGCAAGATATCATTGCGATCTTAGGTATGGATGAATTATCAGAAGAAGATAAACTAGTTGTTCACAGAGCACGTCGTGTACAGCGTTTCTTGGCTCAACCATTTTTCGTTGCTGAGCAGTTTACTAACTTATCTGGTAAATACGTTGATATTAAAGACACTGTTAGATCTTTCCGTGAAATTCTTGATGGTAAACACGATGCTTTACCAGAACAAGCTTTCTACATGGTTGGTACTATCGAAGAAGCTGTTGAAAAAGCTAAAAAAATTCAACAAGCTTAATATTCAATTTGTGTAGATCTGCGAAAAGCGGATCTACAGCAAAAACAGAAGGTGTTTAATGTTTAAATTAAATTTATTAACTCCAGAAAAAAAAGTCGTTGTTGATTTGGAAATTTCTGAAATCGTTATTCCTACTCACTCTGGCGAAATCAATGTTTATGCTGGTCACGTTCCGCTAATTGCGAATCTGGGCACTGGCGTTTTGAAATACAAAACCAAAGAATCTGGATCTGTATTTAAAAGCGTAATTAGTTCAGGATACTGCGAAATCAGCCCCGAGGGTGTAAACGTTTTAACTGAATTCGTTCAATTAAAAGAAGAAGTTTCTGAAGCAAAAGCTGCAGCGGCAAAATCTGCTGCTGAAGAAAAATTAGCAAAAGTTTCTTTATCTGATGAAGAGTTTGAAGCCACTTTAACAGAGGCGCAAAAAGCTCGAGCTGGTTTACAGCTTTTGAACTAGCTGACGTCAAGACCAAAGTAAGGCAACTACAAAGACCAAGGAATTAAGACCTTGGTCTTTTTTTTTGATAGAAATAAGAATCATACAGTTATTCATCGAACTCTTATTAAAAACAGATAAAATAAAATGATATGAACAAGATGATAATCTTAGCTATAGCTGTATTTGAAATATTATTTATCAATCATGCGTGGGCTCAAGATTATGCGCGACCAATGTTAAACGATGAGATCATTGTTGAGTCTAATCAAGACATTAATTTGCCTTATCGCAAAAGAAGATCAAAACTAGGAGCTATTTTTTCAGTTAACTATGAAAAGTACGAGCCTAACGATTATAAATCACTAATTTTAGATAAATACTTTGATGAAGTCAGCGGTGGAGACTCTATTCCACTCATGGGCGCAGAAATAGGCGTAAAGTATAATTTTGCACTGGGCTCAGTTGCGGGAGTTTTTGGATACGCCAAGGGTGAGGTTGGTAATAAAGGACAAAATTTAAACTCAATATCTGTTAGTGTTATAAAAGCAGATATTAATTTTACTTTAGATAACTTGATGTCTGAGCCGTATGTCGCACCATATGTTCAAGGCGGAATTCACCAAATTAGTTGGGACGAAGAAAGCGTATCCGCAGGCAACATTCAAAGCGAATCATTTGTTACAGATCCGAATTTTCATCTTAAAGCCGGCGTTCTGGTGCAACTGAACTGGATTGAAAACTGGATTGACCCAAACACAGCTCACGAGGGTTTGAGATCCTCTGGCTTACAAAATACATTTTTAGATATTTTCTATAGTTACTATATGCAGCCATCACAAGTTGCTGAGGCCGCTGGCGAAGAGGGCGAAGCAGATGTTTCTAGTTCAGGCCTAGGCGTGGGCTTAAAAATGGAGTTTTAGTGAGGACACAAATATTGTTTTTACTAACACTATTAATGCTTTTAGGACATGGAACGCTCTATGCTAAATCTATACTTTGCCCAACAAGAGATCCGCAAACCTCAATAGAAATGATTGCACAATCTAGCAATAATATTATAGGTCAGCAAAACGTCATAATTACGGACCCGTCGGGACAAGTGTTGCAGTATCAACAAGGCGACGGCTTTGCCCCAGGCACAAAGATAAAGTCTTATGGAACAAAGGTTATAATTACAACAGACGCTGGACAAACCATTATTTTAGAACCAAATAGTGAAATTAAAATTGTTCAAGAAAACAAAAACAATAAAAATAAAAACTGTTTAACAACGTTTGAACTGTTGAATGGCGAAGCCACTTTTGAAGGTCAGCATGATAACCTTAAAAAGTGTTTGGGTGCTGATTATGCAAATGCAGTAGAACTCAAGGGAAAAGATATAGATATATTGCCTGTTGGAACAAAATATACAGTGGACATGAACGAAGTCGTTGCTGAAATGAACGGGGACAAGCAAGTCGAAAATGACAAGATAACAACAGAAACTAAATTTAAATCAAAAACCGTAAAAGTTGAAAAAGGCACTATTGCGATTAAATTAAAAAAATATAAACCCGGAAAAACAGCCAATTATGTCGATGAAATTTATAATGATGAGACAGTTTTTGTAAAATCCAAATCAAAAGTAAAAACCAAAAAAGGCAAAAAAGATCGAGTTGCCGACGTGGAAGTTGTATATCCACAGGATTAATATTTCGGAGATCTGTTGTCAAAGCAGCAAATTAAAAAAATAATTTTAAAAGCAATAGTCATGTATTCGCTGAGCGGGCAGTGTGTATGGAGCTTTACAGCCGATGCTAGCCATTTACAAAATGACGTTGCGAAGCGCGCTGCTGAAGTTGAGCAATTCAAAAGAGAACAAGCTGCGCATAAAATGAGATTAGTCCAACACGCATACGATGTGTTGACCAATCCAGAGCTTTATAAAAAACTTCCGGACTTTACTTTCATGAAGGATAAAATTCCTGACATTCTTTCTTATATAGCAAGCCATGATTCTTCTAAAATTTTATTTTCAGAAGACAATAAAATCGTAGCCAATTTAGCCACACTCAATGGCACCAGAATAAGTGATTTGCCAGAGGGAGATATTAAAAAAGTCGAAGGCTTAAAAGCAATTAAAAATATTACGAGTATAGATACGGCGGTTGAAACGATAGAGGCCGCCGAAAGATTCAAGGATCCAACACAAAGAGAAAAAATAGTTCAGCTTTTGACAATGCTTGATAAAAACGAAGTAACCGTGTCTCGAGCAAAAGAAATGGGTGGTAAAGTCAAATCAGCCACTGAATACATTGCAACTGCAACAACAATTACGGAAGATGAAAAAAAAGGATTGTTAAAGGTTGGAAAAGTTCTCGAAGAAAAAGAGTTTGCGTATTCGGCTAAAACAAAATCAATAGTCGAAGTGGACTATAAAAACTTTGATAAACTTGTTGGTGATTTTTATCAAGAAAAGAAGCTGGGTACATATAAACCAAACACTAAAGTACGAGAGTATCTCAAGCAGGCTAACGAGTTGTTTAGCACTAAATCATACCGAAGATCGGCACAAATTAAATATTTGAAAGAAATGGGCAAATCTGTCGGCAAAGCGAGTGGTCTTTACACAATACTTACTACTACATATACTGCGAGTCAGTTTGCCGTAGACACAAGCCGACTCAATTTAGCGAATCTGTCAGCTAATTTAACAGGATCAAGCGAAACCTATTTTTGCAGTGGTATCATTTGTAATAGTTTTTTTGTGGAATGTCGAAAAAAACTAAAAGCAGAGCGCCCAATATTAACACAAGAAGAGTTGCTGTCTTTAGATTGGGATTCGTGTCAGGATTATTTTTTTTCTCTAAGTTTAGAGGAGCAATCTAAATATGCGGAGTCTTCAGAAGTATTAAACTACCTAACACGTGAAAAGGGCATACCAGTTATTCAAGATCTATCTTGTGAAGACAGCAAAGGACTTGAAATAAAAGACGAAAACGCAAAAGGTGAAAAAACCACAAGATATATTTTTAATAAAAGAAAAATAAAGTTCAAAACCAAATACTTTGATTTTGAAACACAAAAAAATCAAGATTCAGTTCAAATTTTGCAGCTTGATGCAGATAAAAATAAATTTAAAAAAGAAACACTTAGATGTCTGACTTCAGAAGCTTACCCGGATGAAAACTACGAATTATCTTTGTTTACTAACGACAATAATTATTCGACGATTCGTTGTGCAAATAAAAATAACTGCAACTCTCTGAGCTCTGCAATATCTACAGCAACTGGGCTTGGTTTATATCAATCTAAAAGAATACTTAAGCTATTAAATTTACAAAATAAAAACATTGAACAGTGCTGCGATAGTCAAAAATGCAAACAGTTTTTTGCAGACAAAAAAATTAAATCTAAACCAAACTTAGCAAATACTGAAGCTCCTCATACACAGCGGACCAAGTAATATTATTGAGTCTAATATTAAGCCGCTGGTCAGGCGTGATAGAGTATTTTTTGTTTTCGCGCATAGCGAGCTGAATCGCCGTCTGAGGCTTAAGCTTAGTCTGTTCGGTAAAAATAAGGGAAATATTTTTAACTCCGGCGCTAATATCGCGAACACCCAAGTTTTTACATTGTCTGCGAATAAGCATTAAGCCCATTAGATTAACAACCGGTTCTGGTAACTCGCCAAATTGGTCTTTAAGTTCGACTTCTATTTGATCAAGATCTTCTTGTGATTTAATGTCAGCAAGTGCTTTGTAATAACTTAAACGAATGCGAATATCTTTAATATAATTTTCAGGAATCAGAGCTGGAATACGTAAATTAATTTCTGGATCAAGTTCTTGATCTTGAGTTTTTTCACCCTTAGCTTCTGCGAGAGCTTCGTTAAGCAGATCCATATACATTTCATAACCGACAGAGTTAACATCACCAGACTGATCATCACCCAGAATGTTACCTGCGCCACGCAGCTCTAAATCATATTGAGCAATTTTAATTCCAGAGCCAAGCGCTGAGTTGTCTTGAATTATCTTAAGTCGTTCTTGTGCATCTTTTTCGATTTTGCGATCTTTAGGCATTAATAGATAACAGTAGGCGCGGGCTTTGCTGCGACCCACACGACCTCGCAATTGATAAAGCTGTGATAAACCAAACATATGGGCTTGGTCTATGAACATTGTATTAGCGCGTGGAACGTCCATACCAGATTCAACGATTGCTGTACAAATGAGAACGTCAATTTCATGATTAAAAAATGCGAGCATAGATTCTTCAAGCTCGTGCTCTTCCATTTGGCCGTGCGCCACTTTCATTCTTGCATGAGGAACAATTTGTCTGAGTTCTTCAGCAATGGAATAAATTGATTGAACGCGATTGTGAATAAAATAAACTTGTCCACCACGTGCAATTTCAGAAGAAATACCTTTTCGAATTAATTCGGGGTCAAACTTTGAAACAAATGTTCTTGTTGGTAATCGGTCAACGGGTGGCGTGTTGATAATGGACAAATCGCGAATACCAGTAAAACTCATATTGAGCGTTCTTGGTATTGGTGTTGCTGACAGTGTTAATGTATCAACGCTATTTTTAAGTTTTTTAATTTTCTCTTTATGAAGAACGCCAAATTTTTGCTCTTCATCAATAATTAAAAGACCAAGATCTTTAAATACAACGTCTTTACTAAGTAAACGATGAGTGCCTATTAAAATTTGGACTTTGCCGTCTTTGAGTTCTGCCAGTGTTTTTTTCTGGTCTGCATTTGAAACAAATCGATTTAAAGAACGAATTTCAAAATTGAACCCCGTAAAGCGTTTTTTAAAAGTTTCTAAATGCTGAAATGTCAAAACTGTAGTTGGCGCAAGTACTGCGACTTGCTTGCCCGCAGCAGCAGCTTGAAAAGCAGCCCTCATAGAAACTTCTGTTTTGCCAAAACCCACGTCACCACAAACAAGTCGATCCATTGGCTTGGCATCATGAAAATCTTTTTGAATTTCATGAATCGCACGCAGCTGATCTATTGTTTCATCATACGGAAAAGCACGTTCAAATTGATTATATAAAATTTCATCTAGCGTAAGCGGGTCACGCTGTAACTCTGTACGCTTAGCATAAAGCTGCAGTAGTTCGGCAGCGATATCGCGCAAGTGGTTTTTAACTTTTGTTTTAGTTTTTTCCCAACCTGGCCCGCCAAGCTTGTCGAGAATAGTTGTTTGTGCCCCTGAAAATTTTTGGAGTTGGCCAACGCGATACACTGGCAAGTAAAGCTTATCTTTATCTTTATAAGCGATTTGAATAAACTCAGAGTCAACACCGCCAACGTTCATGATTTTAAGCCCCTCATAAACACCAATGCCGTGTTTAATGTGAACGACTAAATCATTTGGCTTTAAATCTCCAAAACTTAAACGCTTAGCATTTTTAGAAAATTCTTCGTACGAACTTTGCGCACTAGTTCTTTGTTTGCGCCCAAAAAAATCATCAGCTCTTAAAAAAATAATTTTTTCTTCGTGAAGTAAAACAGTTTCGTGAAGATCTCGTGGAATTAAAGTAACGGGCTGATTGGCTTGATCTAAAAACGAAAGCCAATTGTGCCATGTAAACTGATCTTCTGTGGCGAATTCAAGACCAACTTCTAATTTAGAAAATAAATTTTTTAAGCGATCAAGTTGTGTTTGGTTTTTGTAAGATACAAATATTTTATATTTATCTTTAAGCCACTGATGAATTTTGGGCTGTGCGGCCGCAAACCAATCGGGTGAGCCCGGGGTTTTATTGTATGCAATTTGTGTAAATTCAGCGAGAGAGCTTGAGCGATATTCTATGCGCTCTTCTTTGTTGGCCTCATCTTGGACAAAAGCCAAATTCGAAAATTGAAACAATAAAGAACCCTGTGGATAGGCGAATTGATCAAAACTGCAATAAAGAGAAGCCAGCTCTGGTTTAAAGAGTGTGCTTGAGGCTGAACGCGAATCAACAACGAGTTCTTGATAAAACTCGTCGGCCTTGCGAGAGACCTCGATTGGATCAACAACAACGACATTTAACTCAGAAGAAAAGTGATCTAAAGCAGAAGACAACTTATCATAACAAAAGGGCAATAAATACTCGGCACCCGGAAATAAATTTTTCTGCGTTAAGGATCTCAGTAAGTCGTCGCGATCAGCATAGGAAACTGGTCTGTCTGCAAGTTGGTCGCGAAATTTTTTAACGACAGACTCTAAATTGTCATCAGTGAGCTCGTATTCAAAAACGGGTATCAGATTGAAATAGCTAATTTCATTTTCGCTTAACTGAGAAGTAATAGAAAAAGTTCTAATAGTTTCAACCTGATCACCAAAAAGTTCTATGCGAACAGGCTTGTCTTCAGCAGGAGAAAAAACATCAACGATTCCGCCACGGATTGAGTATTGCCCCTTGTCTTCGACCAACGGAGCTGGTTGGTAACCCAAGCGACTAAAGTATTCAGACAAGTTGGTTGGCAACTCATCAGAGGGCTTTACTCTTTTGCAGCGCTTATTGAACTCATAAAAAGGAGCAGCTTTTTGTAGCAACGCTGCAATTGGAGCAATAAAAATGTTTGTTTTTTGTGCTACGCCCCCTTGAGAAGCCCAATACAAAAAGCGCGAGCGATCCCAAGAAATGCTTGGAGATGGATAAAGCCCAGAATATGGAGACACATCAAAAGGCTTTAAAATATGACAGGCATAGTTCGGTCGAAAAAAAGCAACTTGCTTTGAAATAAGGTCGGCTTCTTCCAAACTAGAAACTACGACAAGGCACGGCAAATTATTTAAATGAGTAGAGAAATCTTGAGACAACAAAAACGAAATAGCAGCGGTTGATTGCGAACCAACGATGTTGAAAAGATTTTTGCTTTTTGATGAAGCTCTCAGCAAAATTTCTTCTAGATGTGTGCTGTGTGTTTGAAATTTACTCAAATTAATTTCTTTCATATAATTTTATGTTGCGAGCATGTTGCCAAATGTTTTGGTTATCGTCATTTCAAAAAGAGTAAATACTTTGTTTAACAAATTCGCAAAGAATAATGTTGGTTTTTATTTCGTGGCTTTGTATAACTAAATAGTTAAAACTATTCATAAAAACAAGGAGGCAAGATGCCTTTAGGCGGAGTCATTTTTATTACGCTGTTTATTGCAGTGTTTGGTGTTATTTTGATTTTTTTAGCGCGCGCAACTGGCGGCAAAGCTAAAAGAACGAATCAAGCGAAAATGGAAATTTATGAGTGTGGTATTCCAGAGCAAGAAAAAAAAGATACCAAAATTTCTGTTAAGTTTTATTTGACCGCAATTTTATTTATTCTTTTCGATATTGAAATTATTTTCATGTATCCATGGGCGGTTCACTTTAAAGAGTTCATTGCCAATAGCTATGGCCCATTTGTTTTTATTTCGATGATGGTGTTTTTAGCCATCTTTATTTTCGGTTTGTGGTGGGAAATTAAATCAAAAGCTTTGGAGTGGGACTAGTTTATGATGAACATGGGAAGCACGCCGTTTGAAATTACGGTTAATATAATCAAAACAGTTTTGGTGTTTTTAATGATGGTTCAGCTTGTGCCTATTTTGGTTTGGGTTGAGCGTCGTGGATCTGCTTTTATTCAAAATCGTTTTGGACCAAATCGCATTGGTCCGTTGGGATTAATGCAGTTGTTGGCAGATGCGGTTAAATTCTTAACTAAAGAAGATTTTGTTCCAGACAAAGGGAATAAATATTTATTTTACGCTGCTCCGGTTTTTGCGTTAATACCAGCGGCTATTGCTTATATGGCAATACCAATGAGTACTCCATTAATTATTGGTGACTCTAAGTTTTTAATTCAAGGCTTTGAAATCAACGTTGGTATTGTTTTTATTTTAGGAATTTCATCATTAGCAGCCTATACAATATTAATGGCTGGCTGGGGCTCAGGAAGTAAATTTTCATTGATGGGCGCAATGCGTGCATCAGCTCAAATTATTTCTTACGAGTTAGCTTTAGGCTTATCAATTGTTGGCGTGATCATGACATACGGAACATTTAACCTAACAGACATCATTCAGGCTCAGCAGGGCCATTTGTCTTTTAGTTTTTTTAGCCACCAAATTGAGTCAGCATTTTTGCCGAACTGGGGTATTTTTTATCAACCTCTGGGGGCAATCATTTTCTTGGCGGCTACTTTTGCCGAATCTAACAGATTGCCGTTTGACTTGGCAGAGGGTGAAGCAGAGTTGGTTGCGGGCTTTCACACAGAGTACGGCGGCTTTAAGATGTTGATGTTTTTCATTGGTGAATACGGCCACATGATGATTGCTTCTGGTTTAATGGCGACGTTCTTTTTTGGTGGGTATGGAATTCCATACGTAACAACAAAAGAAGTTTACGAGTTTTTCTTAAGCTCTACAGGTGTTGAAACAACTGCGCATGTGCTTAATACGTTGGTTCACTTTTTATCGTACAACATTAAATTCATCTTTTTCTTATGGTTTTTTATTCATGTTCGTTGGACATTGCCGCGCTTTAGATATGACCAACTTATGGATTTGGGTTGGAAAACAATGTTGCCTTGGGCATTAGCGAACACAATTGTAACGGCAATTATTATTTTTGCCTCAGCACAATTTTCATTTTAAGAGGGTTAAGTCGTGGTAGATGCATTTTTATTTTGGTTTTTAGCGATTGTTACAGTTTTGGCGGGGTTGTCGGTGGTTCTAATGACTAATCCGATTTATTCAGCGTTGTCATTGGTTATGACAATGGTGGGTGTTGCTGCGTTGTTTGTAACATTAGAAGCGTACTTTTTAGCAGGCGTGCAACTTATAGTTTATGCCGGTGCTGTTATGGTTTTATTTGTAATGGTCTTAATGTTGTTCGACTTAAAGCACGAACTTCAGGCTTTTACGAGAGGTAAAATTACTGGCGGAGTTAAAATTGCTTCAGTTGGTATTATTGCGGGTCTTGTTGTTGGTGCGATTACGCTTGGAACTAAAGCGCTTGAGTTGAGTAAGGCCGGAGCAGAGACTTCTAAACCTGTTGTTGATTCAACAAAGGCATTGGCTGAGAATTTGTTTTTAAAAAATGTTTTTGGTTTTGAGGCTTTGGGTGTGGTTTTGCTTGTCATTGCAGTTGGGACCGTAGCTCTTTCAAGAACTAAAGGGGGAACGCATGCAAGAGACTAATATGTTAACACAAATAGGCCTTGAACATTACTTGGTTTTGTCTGCCATTTTATTTTCTATGGGCATGGCTGGCGTTTTAATGAGACGTAACTTAATTGTACTTTTAATGTCTGTAGAGCTTATGTTGAACGCAGTTAACATTAGCTTTGTTGCTTTTTCGAAATTTAACGGAAACATCGAAGGTCAAATTATGGTGTTTTTTGTAATGACAATTGCAGCAGCAGAGGCAGCGGTTGGACTAGCATTAGCTGTTTCAATATTTAAACGCTTCAAAGAAGTTAACATTCGATTTTTTGAACACTTGAAGGGATAGTCATGAGTCATCAGGTTTTAATTGCAATATTATTGCTAAGTCCTTTTATAGGATTTTTACTAAACGGAACGCGTTTTAGATCTCAAAACTATATATTAGCGGGCTCTATTGCGACAGCATCGGTTTTTATATCATTTATATGTTCTATTTTGTTGATGTTAAACTTAGTTGATTCACCCGTTGAATCTCGCAGATTAACAGCGGAGTTTTTTAATTGGATTGCGGTTGGTAATTTAAAAATCAACGCGGGCTTTGTTGTTGATCAAATAAGCTCAATCATGATTTTAATTATTACTGGCGTCGGAACACTGATCCATTTGTTTTCAATTGGTTACATGCACCACGACAAGGGTGTTACAAAGTACTTTGCGTATTTAAATTTATTTGTTTTCAACATGTTGATTTTAGTGTTGGGCGATTCTTTAGTGACAATGTTTGTGGGCTGGGAAGGCGTCGGTCTTTGCAGTTACTTATTGATTGGTTTTTGGTTTACTGATTCACAAAAAGCAGCAGCCGGAATGAAAGCTTTTATCACAAACAGAATTGGTGATGCAGCCTTTATCATAGGTATGTTTGTTTTGTTTTTCTCTTTTGGAACATTAAATATGTTTGAGCTTAATCAATTAGCCCCAACAACAATGGAAGCTAGCTGGTTGGGTGCTGCAACACTAGGAACTTTAATGTTATTCATTGGAGCAACTGGTAAGTCTGCTCAAATTCCTTTGTATGTTTGGTTGCCGGACGCGATGGCTGGTCCAACGCCAGTTTCAGCACTTATCCATGCTGCTACGATGGTAACGGCTGGTGTGTATATGATTGTTCGTTTAAACCCAATGTTTGTTGCTGCTCCAAACACAATGATGGTCATCGCAATTATTGGTGCGTTGACAGCAGTTTTGGCTGCAACAATTGGCTTAACTCAGTTTGATATCAAAAAAGTTTTAGCTTATTCAACAGTATCACAGCTTGGTTATATGTTTTTAGCTGTTGGTGTTGGTGCTTTTGGTGCGGGTATGATGCACTTAATGACTCATGCATTTTTTAAAGCGTTGATGTTTTTAGGTTCTGGTTCGGTTATTCATGCTATGCACGAGGAACAAGACATACGCAAAATGGGTGGTTTAAAAAAATATTTACCGATCACGCATACGACATTTGTTATGGGATGGTTGGCGATCATTGGATTTCCGCTATTTTCAGGATTCTTTTCTAAAGATGAAATTTTATGGCAAGCGTATTCATCGCCAAGAGGTCACGTTATGTTGTGGGTTGCTGGTGCTATTGGTGCAACTTTAACAGCATTTTATATGACACGTTTGATGGCGTTAACTTTTTGGGGCGGTTCTCGAGTTGATAAACATGTTCACCCTCACGAAAGCCCAGCAATCATGACAATTCCTTTGATTGTTTTAGCTATTCTTTCTGTGGTAGCTGGCTTTATTGGTGTTCCACATGTGATTAGCGAATACTTAGGACACATTCCGAATTATTGGGAGCACTGGTTAGAGCCGGTTATTCGTAAATTACCTGAATTAGCAGGATCTGAAGAGGCTCACACAGCGACTGAAGAGTGGGGACTAATGGCAACTTCAGTAACACTAGCGTTAATTTCTGCTGCAACAGCATTTAAAATATATACAAGCAACAAAGGCACTAACGAAAAAATCGCAAAAGCTTTTGGGCCTGTATATAAAGTTGTGGATAACAAATACTATGTTGATGAAGCCTATTTTGGTGGAATAATTAATCCTCTTATTAAACAAAGCCAAAATTTATGGACGTATATCGACGTTAACTTTATAGACAAAGCAACTTACTGGGCAGGTGATTTAACAAAAGGCGCAGGTTCGTTAGTAAGATCTTTTCAAACCGGAAACATGCAACAATACGCTATGTATATCACGATTGGCGTGGTGATAGTTTTATCTTTTGTTTTAATGAGGTAGACCCATGTTGTTATCAGCTATTTTATTTTTACCATTAGTTTTTGCTGCGATCATTGCGATCTGGCCACAAAAAACAACTATCCGTCAGTTGGCTTTAGGTTTTTCGTTAATGGAGTTTATTGCTTCGTTAGCGATACTTAAAGACTTTGATTCGTCTTCGGCGGCTTTACAGCTTGTTGAAAAAGTCACTTGGATACAACGTTTTGGAATTTCATATTTTGTTGGTATCGATGGCATCAGTTTAATGTTGGTCTTATTAACAACATTCTTAACTCCGATCATTATACTAGGTTCATGGAAATCAATTGAAGATCGCGTAAAAGGTTTTCATGTCGCTTTATTTGTTTTGCAAACAGCGATGCTAGGATCTTTTTTAGCGATTGATGCAGTTTTATTCTATGTATTTTGGGAGTTATCACTTGTTCCAATGTATTTTATCGTTGGTATTTGGGGTGGTGCTCGCCGTATTTACGCAACAGTTAAGTTTTTTATCTATACAATGGCGGGTTCTGTTTTAATGTTGCTTGCTATTATATTCTTGATGCGTCTTACACCAGAAGTAACTGGTGGAAACATCAGCGCAAGCTTATTAGATTTTTATAAATTAAAATTACCGTTCGTTGCGAATGAGTTTTTTACAACACAAACACTTTTATTTTTTGCATTTGCGGTTGCGTTTGCAATCAAAGTCCCATTGTTTCCGTTACACACATGGTTGCCGGATGCCCACGTTGAGGCGCCAACACCGGGTTCAGTTGTACTAGCAGGTGTTATGTTAAAAATGGGTACTTACTGTTATTTAAGATGGGTTATTCCGTTGTTTCCAGATGCGGCTGAACACTATGCTTGGTTGTTTGTGGCACTTGGCGTGATCGGTATCGTTTACGGCGCTCTTGTTGCGATGATTCAGCCAGATGTGAAAAAGCTCGTGGCGTATTCTTCTGTGTCTCATATGGGTTATGTGATTCTTGGTATTTTTGTTATGAATCAATACGGTGTAAATGGTGCTCTTTATCAGATGTTAAATCATGGTATTTCAACAGGAGCATTATTCTTATTGATTGGTATGATTTACGAAAGAACGCATTCTCGCGAAATAGCTAAATATGGTGGTTTAGCAAGTGCTCTACCGATTTTCACAATAGCTTTTGTTATCGTAACAATGTCATCAATTGCCGTACCGATGACAAACGGATTTATTGGTGAGTTTTTAATTTTAATGGGTGCATTTAAGTACTCTGTAGCAGCAGCAGTTGTGTCTGTTTCTGGTGTAGTTTTGGGTGCGGCCTACATGTTGTGGATGGTTAAGAGAGTTTTCTTTGGACCAAAAGGCGAAATCGTCAAACACGCAGAAGAAGATTCTCACCACGCATTACACGATTTAAGTGTTCGTGAATGGGTTGTGATTGTGCCAATGATCGTTATGATTTTTTGGATGGGCTTATTTCCAAATCACTTTATGGATTTTTCAAAGAAAAGTGTTGATCACTTAATTGAAAACAAAAGTAATTACACGTTAGAGGTTAAGTAGTATGAACTTAGAAGTTGGACTAAAAGATATTTTATTAGCGTCGCCTTTAATCGTTTTATTTTTATTTAGTTTGATTCCGCTTGCGATCAAAGTCATCAAAGGCAACAAAGAGCAAAATGCCACGGCGACATTAATTATAGCTATAATTGGATTAGCAGTGACGGCTGGATTGTTGTTTGTTTTTGGCGGTTCTGACAGAACGGCTTTTAACAATCAATTGTTATTTGATGGCCTTACTCAGTGGGTTAGTATAGTTGCTATTATTGGATCTGTTGGCGCATTAACAATGATTTATGATAATCCAGCTACTCGCGGTAAGCAGTTTTCAGAATTGATTTTCTTAACAATGAACTCAATTCTTGGAATGATTATTTTAGTTTCTGCCGTAAATCTTTTAACGGTTTTCATCGGCTTAGAGCTCATGTCATTATCATTATATTTAATGATTGCTATGTCGCACGAACAAAAACTTTCTAAAGAAGCTGCAATAAAATACTTTGTGTTAGGGTCTTTCGCTTCGGCAATATTCCTATACGGAGTTTCTTTTGTTTTCGGTAGCGCGGGCACAGTTAATATTACTGACTTTATGCAAAGTGCAGCGACTTTAGTTAAAACGAACAAATTATTTTTATTTGGTATCGTTTTTATTATTATTGGTTTTTGCTTTAAAATTTCTATTGCGCCATTTCATGCGTGGACGCCTGATGTTTATCAAGGTTCTCCAACCCCGATAACATCATTTATGGCAACAGCTGTTAAAGCTGTTTCTTTTGCAGCATTACTTAGAGTGATCGCAACACAAACGTTGATTGGTTCACAAAACCTGTTTGATGTTCTTCAGTGGTTAGCTGTTATTACGATGACAGTTGGTAACGTCGCGGCGATTTTACAATCAAACTTAAAACGCGTTTTAGCGTATTCATCAGTTGCACACTCTGGATATTTGCTTGTTGGTGTTATCACAGCAGGCATTAGTCAAAACTCTGCATATAGTGCTTCGAGCGTGGTATTTTATTTATTCGGATATACTCTTATGACTATGGGTGCGTTTGCAATCGTAAGTCTTATGGAAAAAAACGAAAACATGTCAATCACAGTCGATGGTTTGGCTGGTTTTGCGAAAAGACAGCCGATTTTATCTATGTGCTTAACTATTTGTTTGTTATCTATGGCAGGTCTTCCGCCGACTCTTGGATTTTTCGGTAAGTTCTATTTATTTAGCGCCGCCGTAAGCGAAGGATTACTTTGGTTGGCATTATGGGGTGTTATTAACTCTGTTATTAGCGTCTATTACTATTTAAAGCCAATTGTTATGATGTACATGAAAGACGGCGAAGCAGATGTGGCTCAATCTTCTGTGCACGCGACTACGGTTACGGCATTAGCGTGTGCGATTTTGATTATTCTAGTTGGTATTTTTTCAGGACCTCTTTACGAAGTTATTGAAAAAAGCTTAAGCTAATTTTCGTCACAAAAAGCTAGCTTGATTATAAATATCTCAAGCTAGCGAGACCCGATTTAAAACCGATCATTAATATTTTTTCTAAAATTTGCGGATTTAATGAAAAGTGATCTGCAAAAAACATTTCATAATTCTGTGCTCTCGGCGCGACATATAAGTAATCAACACCATTTACAAAATCGAGTTTTTCACAAACAGCATTTAAAATTTTGCGAGTCAAATCTGAGCTTAAGCCTTCTTCTTTGCAAATCGTTTTAAGTTCTGTATAGACGTCTTGTTTTTGCTTTTGAAACTGAATGTGACGAGAAACTTTTTGTTCTAAGACTTGATATAGAGCTTGGTTCACAATGGCAGGAATACCAAATTTATGAAGAGATCCAACTTCATCTGTAAATTGATACGGCTGCATAGAATAAGATGCGATAACTAAATCTGCCCCATGATCAGTCGCCACATGAGTGCTTAAAGTATCGCGAATCTCACCATCATATAAATAGATCTCTTTATCTTGAGAATACTTAACTGGATATGGTGCAAATACCGGTGGCAAAGCTGTTGAGGCCGCTACAGCTTGAGAAATTTTTTGTGATCCTAGCAGCAAAACATCATCTTTGCTTTCGTTTTCGAGATAGTGGCCGAACACAACTTTGCGTGATTGGTTAAGTTGTGTTGCCACAATATAGAGTTCAACTCCGAGCCTAGAAAAATCATTTTCATCAAGAACATATTTTCTAAGATAGCGTTCTAAACCGTTAGTGTTAAAAAAACCATTTAATTTAAAACCCTCTTTAAGCAAAACTTCAAGTCCGCCCGTAAGAATCGATTTTTTTAACAGCGTCTCTGGTAAAAAGCTTAATATGCGACGACTATTTAAATTAAAAATATGACGATAACCTATGGGTTTTATAGATTCTTCGTTGGCTAAATTGTAAAAGGGCGTATTTCCAAAACCGACTTGAAATGCAGTGATAAGAGATTCTAGCGGGCGTCCAGAGGCTAACACAGCGCTGACAAAAGCTCCTGCGCTAGATCCAACATAGAGCTGAATTTTTGGAGACGTCTTATGAGCGCGTAACTGAACTGATTCTTTTGAGCCGCCTTCAAAGATAAAGCCTTTTTCTTTTAGAGCTAAGCAAACACCTATATGGTAAGCGGCGGCTTTGATGCCTCCGCCACTCAGAACTAGTGCGATTTTTTTCTTATTCGAAAGATTGATATTCACCTAACCAAATTAAACACAATCTTAACAAAACGAACAAGCTTAATCGCAAATGTTGGCCGCTGTCTAAAGTTGAGACAGGAAATTTATATTAAGGTCGAATTAAACAGGTGTTCGTATTGGAATAAATAATGCTTTCTGATGGCTGAACACTAAAACAATCAAAGCTCGATCGTGAGCAAAGAAGAGGTAACTATGAAAGTATTTAACATCGTAACTATTGCAACTATGATTATTGCCTCACAAAGCGTATTTGCCGTACCGACTATGGATTTAAAAGCAGGCGAAATTGCTTGCCGCTTCAGAACAGAAAAAGAGACATCTGAATTATTAAAATTATCTTTAGACTCAGAAAATGAAGCTCTTGTTGCGAGCTTTAAAGATTTTAAGATTACATTTGTAAATGAAAACAACAGAGTTTTAATCGAAAAAGGCGAAACTGTTTTAACAACAGTTCAAGTTAACCAAAAAATTGAGGCAGACCAAAAAACTCAAGAAAACTATGTTGTTAATGACACAAACACAGGAAATCTATTAGTTCAGGTCAGTTGCATTAGAGCGAAATAATTTTTTTAAATTTAAAAGAGGAGAATATTTATGAAAAAACAAGCTATTTTAGGTCTTTTAGTTTCAGTTATGAGTTTATCTGCATTTGCTGAGCGCGTGCGAATGGTTGATGTTCCAATGGATGAAGACATCGCCACTGTAGATGGAAAACAGCAAGTGGTAACTATAAAAGGACCCTCTGATTTAAATACACAAGCTATTTTATTAAAGTCTGTTGTTGATGAAAACAAAGAAGTCATCAGACCTGCAGCTATTCAAATAATTGGTAGCGATAAGAATGGCGGCCAAACTTATAGTTTAGCTCTAAATTCCGACCTATCATTAGGCGTGTTAGATGATGTGCTATACGGTCAAGAATCTACTTTAAGCGTGAACAAAGCAGGATCGCTTGTCATTACTTTGCAAAACACTTCAATCGGACGTGATCGTTATGCGTCTGAAATCGTAGTGGCTTACCGAAACGGAAATTTTGTTGTGGCGGGTTTTAAACACAACAGTTACGACACATTAGACACAAAAAACGGTGAGTCTTGTGATTTTAATTTGCTTACAGGTCAAGGTATTAAAAATGGTAAGAGTGTTAAGTTAGCTAAAAAAAGCATCCTATTTGAAAATCTTAAGGATAGCGTGAAATTGTATAGTTGCTCTGGTTTATAATTAAAACGAAAGTTTCAAACTTCAAAAAAAGAGCTCGTTAGAGGGCTCTTTTTTATTTTAAGTGTCACTTTGTTAAAAACGTAAACAGTAGTTTGATCTCAAATATAATATATCAAAATAAAACGTTGGCGCATAAATAGCATAGTTATTTCCTGTTATAAGGAGTCACTCATGAAACGCCATTTGTCTATATCGACCTATAAAAAAATATTCTTTTCAACGATTTTACTTTGCTCTGAGTTGGCTTTGTCGGCCACAGCTAATCGTATTGATTTAACCATTACGGATTCAGATTTTTCTCAGTATTCTATTGGCAAAGAGTCATACTCTTTTAAGGGATCGGCTTCAATATCAGTTAATGGTACAGCGGCTATTCAGGTTAAAGAAATGAAAACACGGGGCCAAGGATCACTCAGCGCTAAACGCAAAAATTTAGGTATAGATTTAACTCAAGCAGCAGAAGTCGGCACAGTTAAAGGTAAAAAAATCAATCTTGTGAATATGTGGGTTGATAAGGGCTATATCTCAACAAGATTAGGCTTTTTAACGGCAAACTTGTTAGGTATTGGTAAAAAACAGCACAGCGAATACGTTGAGTTGGCAATCAACGGTCGCTCAAATGGGTTATACACAGTCGTCGAAAAGCCAACAAAAGTTGTAAAGGATTCTCCGCTGGTGGTTCGTCGACGTGGTAAATCAACATTTGATTTAGCCAACGCTGATGTCGGAGAAGATTTCGCAGCAGATGAAAAGTCAAAAAAAGCTGTTATTTCAAAATTAGGTAAAACTTTGCAGGCCGGATATGATCAAATCGACAAAATGTCCGGAGAAAAACTTTGGTCGTTACTTGAATCTAATATGGATATCAAAGCTTATATGCGATTAATGGTTTTAAACTCTCTGTATACAAATGGCGATGGCGCCGATGAGGTTTTCTTTTATGTTGATAAAGATCTTTATCAACAGCAAGGTCGAGTTTATTTCAAAGTATTACCATGGGATTCTGACGATTTATTTAAATCTATGCATCAGTCTGACAATGCAAATTCAACGAATTCAAAGTATGCAGTTAAATACCCAACTTCTTTAATCTATAACTATGAAGATAAATTAGACCGTAAATTTGCGGATGATGGGTTCTTGTATGCAAAGCTTAAAGAGGAAACTAAAGCCTTACTTTCGTCAGGAGGCTTGCTTGATAAAAACCACACAGACTCTTTACTAGAACAGTTGAAACAAGAGATTTCACCATACTTGAAAAACCAAAACATATTGCAAATGGGTGCTTTGGATGGTGGTCGCAAAAATACGGCATACTCAGAAAAAGAAGTTATGAGCATTTTTGAAATGCGCAAAAAGCAAATCGATACAAGACGCCTAGAGCTTTTAAAAAGAGCATCTCAGTAAGTTCAACTAAAGACCTAGGTCTAGTTTTTAATTGAATATCCACACAAAAGCCTCGTGAATAAGCAAAACGAGGCTTTATTTTTTTGGATATCCACGTCAAAGGTCCTGTTTAAAATCCTTATTTGACAAGGCTTTCGGCTATGTTAGGCTTGAATAGTCACGGAGGTCTTGCATGTGGCTACCTTTAGCTGAATACTCAATCAAACATAAAGTGAGTATCTCTACATTAAGACGTAGAATCAAAGCTGAGGACATCCAGTACAAGCTCGACGATGGAAAGTATTTAATCTTTGAATCTGAAACTGATGACTCCGAAGCGCATCGCCCCTCCCTACAAAGCGATAACATCGGATCATCTATTTTAAGTGCCGCTCAAAAAGCGCACCTTTTTCAAGAACCCAATCAAAAATCAGAACCAGCAAATGTAACGAATTCTTCTCGTTCTGGCGTTTCAGTCTCCCAAAATCAAACTGAAAACAAGATCGAAGGCGAGTCAGTTTTAACGGCTGCTAATAGACTTTTGGCTGATCTGAAAAAGGCATACACACAAGTGCTACAAGAAAAAGAAGAACAAATTGTTGGCCTCAAAGAAGAAATTTCTGACTTGAGAACATTAGTTAAAGTCCTAGAGTCTGAAAATCTTAGACTATCTAGATTGCAAGATTTGCATGAAGACTTTGTCGAAACACGATTTGGTCGAGAAGCGGAATACTAAAATTTAAAATAGATCTGAAAATGAAAAAGGGAGCTTTTATCAAGCTCCCTTTTTTTTGACCTCTGTAATTTAATTAAAACTAGGCTGCAGCTGTTGTTGTTTTGCCTTTTTTGGTATCTTTTTTCGAGCTTGTTTTTTTAGAAAAACGCTCAGATTTTTCAAAAGCAACTGCAAATACTTCATCTAAGTTTTCAGCTAAAATGAAATTCATTTTGTCTTTAAAAACTTGTGGAATATCTTCTAAATCTTTACCATTCGCCATAGGAATAATAACATTCGTAATTCCTAAATTTAAAGCGGCTAGACATTTTTCACGAATACCACCGACAGGCAATACGCGGCCTTGTAAAGTGACTTCGCCAGTCATCGCGATATCGTTTCTAACTGGTGTTCCAGTTAATAAACTCACTAAAGCAGTTGTCAGTGTAATACCAGCAGAAGGACCATCTTTTGGAATAGCGCCAGCAGGTAAGTGAACGTGAACATCAAATTTTTCAAACATTTCTGGATCAATTCCTAATTCATCCATATGAGCTCTAGAATATGACATAGCTGCATGCGCAGATTCTTTCATAACATCACCTAATTGGCCTGTTAACATCAAAGAACCTTTGCCTTTCATTTTTAAAGCTTCAATTAATAAAACTTCGCCGCCAGCTTGAGTCCAAGCCAAACCTTGAACAACGCCAACAGAAGGCTCAAGCATTTTATCATCACGTAAGAAACGTGGTGGGCCAAGCAACTCTGGCACTGTTGTTGGATTAACTTCAATAAAGTTAGCCTCATTCATAACAACTCTTTTAGCAACTTTACGACAAACAGATCCTACTTCGCGCTCAAGATTACGTAATCCTGCCTCACGAGTATAGCCTGCGATCAAAAACTTAATACCATCATCAGTAAATTTAATATTTTCTGGAGTGATACCGTTAGCTTCAATTTGTCTGTTAATTAAATGTTTTTTAGTAATTAATAATTTATCATTTTCTGTATAACCAGGAATGCTAATCATTTCCATACGGTCACGCAATGCAGGTGGAATATTTTCAACCACATTCGCAGTCGCGATGAAAAGAACTTTAGACAAGTCAAAATCAACATTTAAATAGTTATCGCGAAAAGTTTGATTTTGTTCTGGATCTAAAACCTCTAGCATTGCAGAAGCTGGATCACCTCTAAAATCAGATGCCATTTTATCAATTTCATCTAGTACGATAACAGGATTCTTTGTTTTACATTGACGTAAAGCTTGTACGATTTTACCTGGCATAGCGCCAACATAAGTACGTCTGTGACCGCGAATCTCAGCTTCGTCTTTGACGCCGCCAAGTGCGATACGGAAATACTCACGACCCATAGCTTTTGCGATAGAGCGACCCAAAGAAGTTTTACCCACTCCTGGAGGACCACTAAAACATAAGATAGGACCTTTCATTGTTGATTTTAATTTACGAACAGCTAAAAATTCTAAAACGCGATCTTTAGCTTTATGCAATTCATAATGATCTTCATCTAAAATAGCGCGCGCACGTGCTAAATCATGAATGTCTTCTGTTGATTTGCTCCACGGTAAATCAACCATCCAGTCTAAATATGTTCTGACCATAGTTGCTTCTGAAGCATCTGGATGCATTCTCTCTAAACGAGCCAATTGTTTTAAAGCTTCTGTTTGAACAGGTTCTGGCATGCCAGCATTCATAAGTTTGTTGCGAAGTTCTTCCATCTCTTCAGATTTAGAATCGCCACCAGCATTTTCACCAAGTTCGCTTTTGATGGCTTTCATTTGTTCGCGTAAGAAATTTTCGCGTTGATTGCGGTTATTGTCTTCGCGAGTACCAGTGCGCATTTTAGCTTGTGTTTGTAGTACTTCTAACTCAGCAGCTAAGATTTGACAAACTAGGGAGAGGCGTTCTTTTGCGTCTGTCGTTTCTAAAACTTTTTGAGCTTCTTGTACTTTAACACCTAAGTTGCTTGCGATTAAATCAGCAATGCGACCTGGATCATTAACATCATCTAATACTAATAAAATATCTGGTGATAGTGCTTTACCAAGAGCGATAATTTTTTCGATAGATTCTTTTGCCGTACGAACTAATGCTTCAATTTCAACAGGAGTAGAAGCAGAGTTAGTATCTTCGATTTTTTCTACAGCAACTTCGTAGCTGCCAGTTGTTTTAACAAAAGATGTAATTTGAGCTTTTGCTTCACCTTGAATAAGAATTTTAACACGACCGTCAGAAAGTTTTCTCATTCTCATGATTTTGGCAACAGTACCAACTTTATAGATTGATTCTGGTGTTGGATTTTCTTCAGCGATATCTTTTTGTGAAGCTAAAAAGATCAATCTGTTTTTTGCTAAAGCGTCTTCTACTGATCTAATAGATGACTCTCTTCCAACAAATAAAGGAATAATCATATATGGAAAAACAACGATATCCCTTACTGGTAACATAGGAAGAGTTTGTGGTACTTCAACTGGCTGATTATCAAATGTCATGTTCGCTCCTGTTTCTTAAAAAACTTTTCGGAGCAATTTAGAATGACTTAAATATTTTTAGTCTGGATTTAACAATTTTTTGAAAAACAAGACTGACATCCATGTCAGCAGGTCTCTTCCCATGAGAAAAATCTGGAAATTAAGACTGCTGATTACTGTAAAAGTCCTGAATGCTGAGAAGATTCTTCGTGGTCTTCCATGCAGTTGATGCAAAATGGGGTCAAAGGTCTAGCCTGCAAACGTTTGACAGCGATATCATCACCACAAGATTCACATTCACCATATGAGCCAGATTCAATTTTAGAAAGAGTTCTTTCAATCATTAAAAGAGATTTGCGTTCTCTTTCGTGTAGTTGAATAGAAATATTATTTTGCAATTCTTGAGCTGTTTGGTCGCCTTCGTCAGACATTTTAGAAATATCTAATTGGGCTTGTTTGAATTCGTTATTACGATTCAAAATTTCGCTTTTTTGAGCGAGTAAAGAAGCTTTAATTTGACGAACTTCTGGAGATAAATCCATATTGTTATCCGCCTGCGATGTTGTTGCCTGTTGCTGTGCTAACTGCGTTGCTGTTGGCGTCATTTTCACCAGATCCCCCTCACTAGCAGTTGCTAGATGATATGTTGAAATTGTTCCAAATCAATTGGGCCGATAATTAACTTACTCACAGAGTAAGTCACCAAAAAAACACCGCGTTTATTGTGTCGAATCAAGAAGCAACGAAATCCGCAACAGGCTTTGTTTACAGGCTATACAGATGTGGAAAAGTTTTTGCTGCTTTTTCTGACTTGAGCTTCACGAATTTCAGCACCTTCGATGCTTAATCTTGTCCAAGGAATAGCAAGCAATCTTTCAGTTTCAATTTTTTCTTCAGTTTCTTCACAAATTCCAAAAGTACCATTTTCAATTCGAGCTAGAGCAAATTCGACTTCTAAAATTTGCATTTTAGTTCTGCTTTGTGTGATTAGAAAATTATGTTCTTCTTGATGTGCAGCGGACAAATCGCTCTCGTCACCACGAGATTTATCAAGATTATTGAAATCTGCCGCCATGCTTTTCATTTGATTAAGTAATTGTGACTTAAGTTCAAGTAGTCTTTTTTTGCATGTGTTAATAACTTGTTCTGATAAAAAATTCTTTTTCACGGAACACCCCCAAATGTTGTTAGCTAGACTTTCTGACTAGCTATTGGACATTGGACAGGTGCGTTGAAAAAAAAGGTTAAAACTTTATTCAGATTTAAGGATCTCGCCGTTAGCAAGACCAAAAATGTTAAGCGGGCGCTCGATTTCGTGAGAATTATTCATTCTAATTTCGTTATAAGCCCCTGATCTGCGGCCAAGAATCTTAAGCTGTGAGGCTAAGCCATCTCGACTAAGGGACGAATTTGCAAGTGTATCTCGTAACATACAAGCAGACTCATAAAACTGAGCCTCTACAAGACTGGGAGCCTCTTGATATACAGATGTGTATTTACTATGAAAATTTGACTTACCGACCTCATCAGGAGTGGGAATTGAGTCTACAAAATAAACACTTTCTTTGCCTGATCCAATACGACGAATAAGGTCGGGTGAATTCCAAATATTTGTACCTAAATAAGTGATATCTGAAACATCGTTCGCTTTCATAAAAGCGACAACTTGCCCTAAGGCTTTGCTGCTATCGGGTACAAATAAAACATCAAAGTCCACAATCGGAGTTAAAATATTTTCTTTAGCCTCGTTTTCACGAGTGGGTTTTTTCTTATTCGGATTTGCTTCAAGTTTTTTCTTTTGCTTGAGCGCGATGTCATCTAAGCGCTGTTTGTATTCTTGAGCACGAGCTTCGGGATAATATGTGCCGACTAATTTTTGAACGTAGATATTGAAATCTGAATCTTTTGGATCATAAACTTGAGCCGCAGTGATTTGCCCGCCCGAGGCAAGCACTAAATCCCAATATTTATTAGCAAACTCAGTTCCGTACGAATCATTTGGATAGAGAATAGCAAACTTTTTTGCACTTAAACTTTCAGTTGCATACTTAACGAGTCGTTCAACTTGCATTTCTGCTGTGACAGAGTTTCTAAAAGTGAATTCTGTGTTTTGAGTGATACCAGATTTTTGAGAAAAAGAAATAAAAGGCACTTGGTAGTATTCTGCACGTGTAGAAATCACAGAAGCTTCTTTTGAGCTGAGTCCGCCCATGATAGCTATGACATGATCTTCGCGCATGAGTTTTTCTACACCAGCAACTGCGAGTTCAGGATTGCTTTGGTTGTCGAATATAGCTAATGAAAACGAATTAGCGACTGATGTGTCGTTAAGACCAAAGGCTAAACGAATAGCATTTAAAGCGCGTTGACCGACGCCCCCATTTTTGCCAGTTAAAGGCAAAATAAGACCTATTTTTTTGCTGTCTGTTGGAATGCTTTCGTTTGAATGAGGTTTTGAATCAGTTTTTAAATCAAAATTTAAATCGGCAAATTTCGTTGAGCTAACAGAAGTTGCCACGGGAGTTGTCGTCGTCGCCGAAACTAACTGTGTGTTTGGCGTTGTCGTTGTTAAAGCTAACGCGGCCTTTGCTTTAGCATCTTGTGCAAGCTTGGCTTCATTCGCGCGCGCATCTTCAAGGGCTTTATTAAAAACAGTAATATTGTCTTGCGTAACCGATGGATTTGTTTTTTTGTACTGAGCAGCTTGAGAACCCAAAGGAGCTTCATATTTTTTAATGTGAGGAATGGGCTTGTGTCTGGTTTCAATTGATGGAGTTGCTGCGCAAGCATTAAATATTAAAGCCAATGAACAAGTGGCGATCGGTAAGTAAGTTTTCATGGTTTTCGAGTCCTTAAAAGTGAGTCGAGCTTGTCTTTATAATTTTTAACGAGCGGAGTTTCGTCTGAATATTTATGAAGTTCTTCAATAATTTCTTTTTGGCGAGTGTTAATTTTTTGAGGAGTATCAATAATTAAACGCACAAGCATATCACCAGATCCAAGCGCTCCAATTTTAGTAAAGCCTTTGCCCTTTAAACGTAAAACTTGTCCTGAGTATATGCCTGCAGGAATTTTAATTTGTGCTTTACCCGTTAAGGTTGGAATTTCAACTTCAGCTCCAAGAATTGCATCAGTGTATTTAACAGGTAAATCAAGAATAACATCGTTTTCTTCGCGCTTAAATAATAGATGCTCTTGTAAAGCAATGATAACATATAAATCACCAGCGGGTCCCGATGAGGGTTTGTCGCCTTCTTCAGAAAGCTTAAGGCGCTGTCCATCCTTAACACCTGCCGGTACCGAAACAGATAGTTTTGCGGCTTCTTCTTTAGAGCCAACTTGTCTCATAAAACTAATTATTTTTTCACAACCAGCAGCGGCTTCTTCAAGCGTGATCGATAAAGTGTATCTTAAATCAGAGCCTTTTTGTTGTCGCGCACGACCACCAGAGGCGCCGAATGGATTAGATCTGCGACCTGCGCCGCCACCAAAAACATCACCAAACATATCACCAAATAAATCGTTGATGTCTGCACCACCAAAGGGGTTTCCGCCACCGCGCCCAAAGGGATTGCCACCAGGACCACCACCAAAAGGGTTTCCACCCATGCCAGCGTGTCCAAATTGATCATAAGATTTTTTCTTTTCAGGATCGCTTAAAACCTCATAGGCTTCAGAGACTTCTTTAAATTTTTCTTCTGCGGCCTTGTTGCCAGGATTTTTATCCGGATGGTACTGCATCGCCAATTTGCGATAGGCCTTTTTAATTTCATCTGCCGATGAAGACTTAGTAACACCTAGTAATTGATAAAAATCTTTTTTACTCACAACAATCCTTCGTTAGCAAAAAAATTAGTTTGTTTTAGGCGTTGTTGCTACAACAACCTGACCCATACGAATAATTTTATCATGTAATTTGTAAGGTTTTTTAAATACACGAGAAACATGACCCTCTGGAACCTGGCTTGTTTGTTCTGAGCTAATGGCTTCGTGGTGGGCCGGATTAAACGGTTGCCCTTCGCTTGGCACTTCAGTGATTCCATGTTTGCTTAAAGCATCTTTAAGCTCTTTCGCAGTCATCTCAACACCAGTTTTAAAAGTTTGCAGCGTTTCCGCGCTGACTTGGGTTTGTAATGCGCGTTCAAAATTATCCATAACTTCTAAAATATCACGAGCAACTCTCTCGGCTCCGAATTTTAACAAATCAGATCTTTCTTTGATGGCGTGCTTTTTATAGTTTTCAAACTCTGCTCTTAAATAAAGATATTCATTTTTCCATTTAGCAGATTCTTCTTGAGCCAACTCAAGTGGGGTTTTTACATTTTCGTTAGTCGCTGATTGCGCATCTTGTGCTGATGTTTGGTTTTCTGTTTGAGATGTATTGTTTTGATCTTTATTTTCAGCCATTTTTTCCTCTAAAAAGTTCTCTCTATATTGACCTATCAAGTTTGAGTTTTATTCACGAAATGTCAACGTCAAGGAAGGTGAAAGTCTCAAAAATTTGATTACTAATGAGAATACCTTTTTCTGTGAGCACAAGACGGTCATTTTTTTGATCTAAATAGTGATTTTCCAATAATTTAGCAGCTCGGCTTAAGACAGTTTGATGCGCATCAGAACCAAATTTTGAGTACAGGTCTGGCAAACTAAGACCCGTAGAAATTCTTAACGAGGTATGGCAAAAGTCAGTGAGTGACTGATGCTTTTCTAGGGTTTCTATTTGATCATCAGGTAATTTTGAAAGATCGCTTAAAATCTGCTTTTCATAAATGTTAATATTGCTAGGATTCCAAAATCGCTGGCCCCACTTTGAACTCGACATAGGTCCACGACTGTATGAATGAGCGCTTAGCCCCAGTCCCCAATAGGACTGATCTGTCCAATATAAGTTGTTATGTTTGGATTCCAACCCAGGCTTAGCATAGTTAGAAATTTCATATCTATAAAAGCCAGACGTTTGCAGTGACTCATGTATAAGATTAAACATTTCGACTTGATCATCTTCAGGGGGGCGATTTTTAGAAAGCGGATGTCCTTCTGGCACAGTTAAACAATAAGGTGAAATGTGTGATGATCCTATCGCGACAGCCTGTTCAACATCGTATTTAAGCTCATCTAAGGTCTGGGTCGGCAATGCAAACAACAAATCAAAAGAAAAATTAAGATTATATTTTTTTAATAAAAACAGGGTTTGTCTAGTTTGCTCGGCCGAGTGTTCGCGCTTAACCATTTTTAAAAGATGGTCATGAAAAGTTTGTGCTCCAACACTAAAGCGATTTATTCCAGCTTTTAAGTAGTGCTCGAGCTTTCGCTCATCAACAGTTGCTGGATTAATTTCGATGGTGATTTCTGTTTGAGGTCCAGTTCTAAGCCCTTGCTTGTTGAGCTCGGAAATCAGGTCTACAATATTTTCAGAAGGAATGAGACTAGGAGTTCCTCCGCCAAAATAAACGGTGTTGAGATGAATGTCGGAATTGGACTGCAATCCAAACAAATGACGGCGCAGAGAAATTTCTCGTTTCACAAGTTCTATATATTTTTGAGGAGCTAAGATTTCAGATTGTACATAGGTTGCAAAATCACAATAAGTGCAGCGCTGAATACAATAGGGAATGTGAATATAAACACCGAACTGATCTAACATACGGAAGTTATAAATGAAACAAGTTAAATTTCAACTTAAAAACAAATTAAAAGTTATACTGATTCCAAGTCACAAATCACCAGTTGTGAGTGTGCAAATGTGGGTTAAAACAGGCAGTGCCGACGAAAAAAAAGGCGAAGAAGGCATCAGTCATTTTATTGAACATTTGGTTTTTAAAGGTACAGACAAATACAAGGTGGGCGAAATAGCTTCGGTTGTTGAGGCCTCAGGCGGCGAGCTTAACGCGTACACCTCATTTGATCAAACTGTGTTTTATGTAACAATTTCGAAAACATTTAAAGATGTCGCACTAAGTGTAGTCTCTCAAATGATGGGGCATCCAACTTTTGATGCAGCTGAAGTCGACAGCGAGCGAGAGGTTGTTTGTGAAGAAATTAAAATGGGTCTGGATTCTCCGGGACGACAATCGTCACAACTATTATTTGGTACAGTGTTTTCAAAACATGCGTACGGTAAACCAGTCATTGGGTATGAAAAAAATGTACGTGGATGGTCAGTTAAAAAAATTAAACAATATTTTCAATCTCGTTATGTGCCATCTAATATGTGTCTCATAGTGTCTGGTGATTTTGAAGCAAAAGAGATGAAATCTTTAGTTGAAAAATACTTTGCAGACTTTAAAAACTACAAATTGAAAAAAATGAAAAGACCACAAGAGCCAAAGAGTAAAAAAATTATTTTTAAAGCTCAGACAAAAGATCTAAAAGAAAGTGCTTTTAATATTGCATTTCGGGCTCCAAATATAAAACACAAAGATGTTCCGGCGCTAGATGTGTTGATGATGATTCTCGGACAAGGCGACACGAGTCGTTTGTTTTCTAAAATGCGCTTAGAAAATAATTTAGTAAACAACGTCTCTGCGTATAATTATAACCCGCAAGATCCAGGCCTAATTTCATTAAGCTTTAAAACGTTAGATCAAGATCCGTTAGAGGCATTTAAGGTTTTATTTGCCGAAGTTGAAAAAGTAAAAAAGCAAGAGGTATCATGGTCTGAAATTAAAAAAGCAATCACGATTTTATCTTCAGAGCAGTTTTACTCAATAGAAACAACTGATGGTATTGCTAATAAAATTGGATCTGCTGAATTTTACATGGGTGATTCGAGCGCTCATGAAAAATATTTGAAAATTATTCAGAAAATCACGCCAGCAAGCCTTAAAAAAATGGCCAACAAATATTTTGATGAAAAATGCGTATTTTATTCTGCACTAACTCCGCGGGCAGAAAAAGAAACAGAAAAGACTTTAAAACAAGGTCATGAAATTTGGAAAAACCTCATTTCAAACAGCGTAAAAGCAAAACCAGAAAAAAATACGAAAATTAAAATTCCAAAAATTGAATTCAAGAAATTGAAATCAAAAGATGCTGTAAAAACAGAGGTCCACACAACTCAAAAGGGTATCAAAATCATTTTTCAAAACTCTTCTGAAATACCAACAGTGTCGGCTAAGATTTTATTTGGGGCAGGAGCTCGAATAGAAAGCCCAGAGTCTTTAGGGTTGACAGAACTTATAACTAGAACTTGGACAAGTGGAACTCGGAAAAAAACCGAAGCACAACTTTTACAATCTATAGAAGAGCTTGCGGCTGGAATTTCGCCATTTGGTGGTAAAAACACAATAGGACTGACAGTCGATTACATGAAAGCTTTTGAAAAAGAAGTGTTAGCGTTGACTGAAGAAATTGTTTTAGATTCGATTTTTCCTGAATCAATCATTGCTCGTGAAAAAGACGGAATGCTAAGACAAATCAAAGCTAAAGATGATCAACCGTCATATTTATGTGGTAAACAATTCGTTCAAAACCTATTTCCGAATCACCCGATTTCATATGACACGTTAGGGACAGAAGAGACGTTAAAAAACATCAATAAAGAAAAAATTAATGAGTATTTTAAAAAAATATTTCATGCGCAAAATGTTACGATTGTTGTTGTTGGTGATTATGACAAAAAAGCCTGGATCAAGCTTGCAGAAGGCTTAGAGAAATCTTTTTCTAATGGTGCCCGCTTACAAGAACATGTGCCAGTTAGTGCGCTGACAGAAAATAAAAAGTTTTTCTTAGAAAAAGACAAAGAACAATCTCACGTTATAGTTGGATGGCGCGGTTTAAGCATTAATGACAACGACAGATACGTTTTACAAATCATTCAAGCAATACTTGCGGGGCAGGGTGGCAGACTCTTTATCGAGTTACGAGATAAAAATTCTCTTGCGTATTCTGTGGCGCCGATTCACCTAGAGGCTCTTGAGAGTGGATATTTTGGTGGATATATTGCGTGCTCGCCAGATAAAGTCGAAAAATCACTTGAGATGTTTCATGCGGAATTTAAAAAAATATCAACAGTCAAAGTTTCCGAGCCTGAGTTGTTACGCGCAAAAAGATATTTAATAGGTCAGCACGATATAGGACTACAACGAAAATCAGCTATTTGTAACACAATAATTTTTGATGATTTTTACGGTAATAATTTTATGGAATCTTTGAACGTGGCCGAGCAGTACAACAAAATTACAACTGATGATGTTTTGCGAGTTTCAAAAAAACTATTCAGCGAAAACTACATAACAAGTATAGTTGGTAAAAAATAGCTAACTACTTTTTTTGATTTGAGTCTGTGGGTCAAAAAATTGTGAAGAGAGTATTTTGCCGTTAAAATTAATCTTGTTGAGTATGTCGGGTACAAGACCTGTCACATCAAGTATACCGGATTTGTTACGCGCAAAAACAAGAGACCTGGTTATGGTTTGGCCTTCGATGCCTGTGAGTTCCATAACATCAGAAACAACGCGATGGCCCTCCGGTGTTCTTTTAAGTTGAATAACAAGGTCAATGGCTTCACTCATTTGCTGACGAATAATTTTGATTGGCAAATCGGGATGAGCAATTGAAACCAAAGTTTCAATTCTGGACAAACAATCATTTGCTGTATTGGCATGAACTGAAGTAAGCGATCCATCATGCCCAGTATTCATAGCTTGTAGCATTTCAAATGTTTCAATACCGCGACACTCTCCAACGACAATTCGATCTGGTCGCATGCGAAGTGCATTGTGTAAACAATCACGAGCAGTGACCTCAGAAGAACCTTTTTTGTGTGTTAACAAATGAACCCAATTTGAATGTTGGGCTTTAAGTTCTTGAGTGTCTTCGATAGAAACGATGCGCTGATCTTCAGGAATTAAACTACAAAGCGTATTCAGCAGTGAAGTTTTTCCTGTGCCTGTACCTCCGCAAACAACAATGTTGAGTCTAGATTGAACTGCAATTTGTAAAAAACGAATGGCCTTTTCTGACAAAAAACCAGATTTAGCGTAATGATCGAGAGAAAAAACTTTATCTGAAAATTTACGAATGGTTAAAGTTGGCCCTTTGGGACTAAGAGGCGGCAACGTTATGTGATAACGATGACCTTCTGGCAGTGTACCATCAAAATAAAACTGATCTTTTACATCTTTTTTGTCATTTAAAAGAATGCTATATACAAACTCATTAAAAGCGCGATCATCAATGAATTTAACCGCAGTGCGAACAATCAGACCTTTGTGCTCAACAAAGACATGATCCCACGAATTAACCATAACTTCTGTCATGTCATCAGAAAGCAGTAAAGTTTTGAGCGGACCATAATTTAGAGCCATATTCTTTGATCGGTATATTAGAGTCATGAATTCAAAAAATTAATTGTATCAAATTGAGATTTTTCGCAAATGGTCTTAAAATTGTTAAGGATTATCAATAAAAATCCGAATCAGTACTATATGAGTAGCTTTGTTTTTATCAGTCCAGAGCAGCATTTTTCAGAGGCTTTAAAAGAAGCCCTAACGCATCGAAAAGTAAAGACATTTCCACATTTGGAAACGTACTTGATACATATGTTGAAACATTACTTAGACTCTAAAAATTTATTTTCGCCAATCATAGTTCAGACAGAAAATCACGAACACAAAACCGAAACATTTGCCGAAATGTATTTATTAGCGATGAACTCTGAAAGTCCTAAAAACAAAGAAATTATGAAAACTTTAGCAGACAGAACTTTATATCTAGCAGGGTTTTTTGGTGATTCTTTGCAAAAGAAAATAGTCGATATAGATTATTATTCAGATATAGGCAGTGTTGCTTATTCAAACTTAGCTGTCTGGACAAAAGAAGATCATTTGAGTCAGGTCTACAAAACCTTTTCTAAAAGATTTTTAGATTTTGTTGATGTGTTGAGCTATATCAGCGATAAGTCACAAGTTCAGTCTGACCATAATGTTTTAAGATTATATGAAAAATACATTAAAACAGGTTCTGAAGTCGCTCGGGAAAAATTGTCGCAGATGGGTATAGTTACTCTGCCAAAAGAACAATTGAAAGTTAATAAAGCCTAAGTTAAAACAATAAGCATGAGTATTAGTCATATTATAATTGTTGCTCTTGTTATGATCATTGTTATACCGCCTGACAAACTACCTGAAGTCATGCGTAATATTGCACGGGTGTTTAATGAACTTCGCAGATCGACTTCTGGTGTGTGGGACGATATCAAGCGTGAGGCCGCAGTTCGTCCAGAAGATTTATTCAAGCACAACCAAAAAAATGCTCACCAACCAATGCATGAAACACAACATGTCACAGATACTGTAGCTGTATCGCAGGAACAGAATCACCAACCTCATACGAAAGCGGATAGTAGTGATGGATCAAAATCATAATAATCTCGAAGATAAAAGTATGACTTTGATTGAGCATCTAGCTGAACTTAGGGTTCGACTTACGCAATCCGCATACAGCATAGTTATCGGAACTTGTTTGGCTTGGGGTATTAGCGATTATTTATTTAATATTATACGTAAACCTATACAACCGTACTTGCCAAACGGCGGACTTGTTTTTACGAGTCCAATCGATAAGTTTATGGCTCATATTAAATTAGCTTTTGTCGCTGGGCTTGTGTTTTCTGCGCCTTTCTGGCTTTACCAGGTTTGGAAATTTATTTCTCCAGCTCTTTATAAAAACGAAAAAAAATATGCAGCAGGATTTATTTTATCTGGAACAGCTCAGTTTGTTTTAGGAGTGCTATTTAGTTATTTCATAGTTTTGCCAATGGCCTTTAAGTTTTTAATGACTTTCGGAGGCGATGTAGACAAGCCAATGATTACTATTGATCACTACATGGGGTTTTTCACGCAGACAGCAATTGTTTTTGGATTAACTTTCGAAATGCCAGTGATTATTTCATTCTTAGGTTTGACGGGCCTTGTGTCTCACAGATTTCTAACAGAAAATCGCAAATACGCAGTTGTTGGAATAACAGTTATATCTGCAATCGCAGCACCACCAGATGCATTGAGTATGATATTATTAATGGTCCCGCTTTGGATGATGTATGAAATATCAATTGTCATAGTCGGATTATTTGAAAAGAAAAAAGCAAAAGAACTAGAAACGAGTCAGGAGTAGTCATGAACAATTATGCAGGTTTTTGGAGAAGATATGCGGCGAGTTTAATTGATGCTGTTATTATTATAGTTCCCGCGCTCGTACTAAATTATGTTGTTCCTGTTGTTGGTGGATTTATTATTAGTTTGTTTTATAAACCTATTTTTGAATCATCTGTCATGATGGCAACACCAGGAAAAAGCATAATGGGTTTAACCGTTGTGTCTGAAAAAGGTGAGCGATTAACATTACAACAAGCTTATATTCGATTTTTTTGTTCTTTATTGTCAGCTTTTGTTTTGATGATAGGTTATTTGATGAGTTTGTTTACAGCTAAAAGACAAACATTACATGATATGATCGCAGAGTCGATAGTTATCAATCAAAGACTTCCAGAAATGAATTATTTTGATGTTTGGACTGCACAGATGAAAAATTTAATTAGCAGAATTTCTGGTGATGCACCGACAACAACAGTCTATGGCAGCAGTTCACAATCAGCACATCAACCGCTTTCTGCACAAACAAGCGATGTTGCAAAGGCCATTGAAGAACTACACAAACTTCTTCAATCAGGAGCAATCTCTCAAGAAGAATACGAGTCTAAAAAGAAAGAGTATTTAAATAAAATTTAAAGGCTACTAAACTTCAAAATTAGCAGCCTTTTTAATTAACAAATTTACTCAATTTTATCAAATTTAATTAAGACAGCACCATTTTCCACTGAGTCGCCTTGCTTAACGCAGATTTGCCTGATTTTAACGTCAGCAGCAGCACGCATTTCGTTTTCCATTTTCATGGCTTCCATAATGAGTAATGGTTTGCCGGCTTTAACTGTTTCGCCTTCTTTAGCAAAAATCTCGATAATTTTACCAGGCATACCAGCTTTTAATTCTGTGTCGCCACCAAAGCCACCACCTTTTTTAAGTGATTCATGTAAAAGCATCTCGTCATTAAAAATTTTAATAGTACGAAACGAGTTACGAGTGAACACTGTATATTCAGTGTCTTGGCCCAAAACATCGATTAAGTATGATTTACCACCAAAAAGAAAGCTCACGTACTCTTCAGCACTTTGAAAATCCGTTTTAGAAATCTCATGATGAACCCAAGATTCACCCTCTTTTTGTAAAGAGACTTTCCAGCTGTGACGCTCTTCATGAACGTCAACTTTATATTTTTTATTATTTAAGACAGCTTCAAAATACATATTATATCCTTTAAATATTTCTTATGTTCGCAATTGAATCTTGCGTCCGATACGGCGCCAATTAGATGGAACATTGTATCTGCGAACATCTTTTGTTTTACGATCTTCAAAAGCAGTAATTGCTGCTGCAATCAAAAATACAGGATCATCAATCTCTTTAAATAACTCAGGCTCAATAACTTCAAAGTTTTTTTCAATAAACTGAGTTGTGTAAGAACCATCTAAAAACTTAGGATGTTGCAATATTGTTTTATGTAAAACGATATTCGTTTTGATCCCTGTTAAAACAAATTCAGTTAAAGCACGCTGCATACGATCGATTGCTTCTTCGCGCGTATCACCCCAAGTAATAACTTTTGCAATCATTGGATCGTAATAAATCGGAACTTCGTAACCTGGGTATGCATATGAATCGATACGCAAAAAAGGCCCTTGTGGGTGACGACAAGCTCTAATTTGTCCAGGTGATGGTTTGTATGTTACAGGATCTTCTGCGCAGATACGTGCTTCGATAGCGTGACCTTTTTGCTTAATGTCTTCCTGTTTAAAGCTTAATTTAGAACCTTTGGCCACCCAAATTTGTTCTTTTACCAAATCATAACCTGTCACAAGCTCAGTGATCGGGTGTTCAACTTGCAAACGCGTGTTCATTTCCATGAAATAAAACTCTTTTGTTTGGTTGTCGAAAATAAACTCGATAGTTCCTGCTCCAACATAATTAATGGATTTAGCAGCACGAACAGCAGCTTCACCCATTTTATTACGAACGTCAGCTGGCACAGACGGAGACGGGGACTCTTCGATAATTTTTTGATGACGACGTTGAACTGAACATTCGCGTTCAAATAAGTGAACAACGTTACCATGCTTATCGCCGAACACTTGAATTTCAATGTGTTTTGGATCGTTAATGAATTTTTCAATATAGACTGTCGGATCAGCAAAATAGTTTTGTCCCTCTGAACGACACGCTCTAAACGCGCTTTCAACTTCAGACTCGTGACGGACAACACGCATACCTTTACCGCCACCACCAGCACTCGCTTTAATAATAATTGGTAAACCAATTTTTTTAGCAATAGTGATAGCTTCTTCTACAGTTTCAACTCCGCCGTCAGATCCAGGAACAGTCGGAACATTGGCTTTTTTCATAAGTGCTTTTGCTGATAATTTATCGCCCATAGATTCCATGTTTTCAGGAGTTGGTCCGATAAAAGTAATTCCAGCTTTTTCACACGCTCGTACAAAAATAGCATTTTCAGATAAAAAGCCGTAACCTGGATGAATAGCATCGACACCAGCTTTGATAGCGACTTCAAGAATTTTATTATAATTTAAATAACTTTCTTTAGATGGGCTGGGGCCAATGTGATAAGCTTCGTCAGCTAAAAACACATGTAAGCTTTCGCGATCAGCATCACTAAATACAGATACTGAAGAAATTCCTAACTCACGACAAGCGCGAGTAATACGAATAGCAATTTCACCGCGATTAGCGATGAGTATTTTTTTAAACGGAGCATTCGCTGGGGTCGATATTTCGTGGCTATGAGGTTTAATCATAATTGTAATATCTCCTTATAGTGGGATGTTGCCGTGTTTTTTCGGCGGGTTAACATCACGTTTGTTTTTTAACATTTCAAGCGAATCAATAATTCTTTTGCGAGTTAATGCAGGCTCGATAACTTCATCTGTGTAGCCCAGATCTGCTGAAACATATGGATTACTAAACATATGTTCATATTCAGCCGTCAATTTAGCTCTTTCAGCAGCAGGATCAGCAGCTTTAGTGATTTTATCTCTATGGATAATATTAACCGCGCCCTCAGCACCCATAACAGCAATTTCTGCTGATGGATAAGCTAAGTTAACATCTGATCTTAAAAGTTTTGATCCCATGACGATGTATGCACCACCGTAAGCTTTACGAGTAATAACTGTAACCTTAGGAACAGTCGCCTCAGCATAAGCATAAAGTAATTTAGCACCGTGAGTGATGATTCCATTCCACTCTTGATCGCGACCAGGTAAAAACCCAGGAACATCGACAAAAGAAACTATAGGAATATTAAAAGCATCGCAAAAACGGATAAAGCGTGCAGCTTTTCTTGATGCATCGATATTTAAACAACCAGCTAAAACTTGAGGTTGATTGGCAACGATACCAACTGGACGACCATTCATGCGGGCGTATCCAACGATAACATTTTGCGCGAAATTTTTATGAATTTCTAAAAAATAACCTTCATCAACAACTTCAGAAATAACTTGAAGCATATCGTAAGGTTTTTTTGGATTGTCTGGAATTAAAGTATTCAACGCATCAACAATACGATCAGGTGTGTCTTTAGGGGCAAGAGTCGGAGTGTCATCTAAATTGTTTGATGGAATAAAACTCATTAATTCTCTAATTAATAACAAACAGTGTTTGTCGTCTTTAGCTGTAAAGTGTGCCACGCCAGATTTTTGCGAGTGAGTTGAGGCACCGCCAAGATCTTCTTTAGTCACATCTTCGTGAGTTACTGTTTTAATAACATCTGGTCCTGTGACAAACATGTAACTTGTTTTTTCAACCATAAAAACAAAATCAGTAATTGATGGCGAGTAAACCGCACCACCAGCGCACGGCCCCATGATCGCTGTAATTTGTGGAATTACTCCAGACGCCATAGTGTTGCGAGTGAAAATATCAGCGTATCCACCAAGAGACTCAATACCTTCTTGAATACGAGCTCCGCCGGAATCATTTATAGAAATAAAAGGCGCGCCATTTTTGATAGCTAAATCCATAACTTTACAAATTTTATTAGCTTGTGTGCGCGACATAGATCCACCATTCACAGTGAAGTCCTGAGAAGACACATAGACTAACTTGCCATTAATGCGACCATAGCCAGTGATAATACCATCACCGAGTGTTTTGGTTTTTTCCATACCAAAATTAGTACATTTGTGAGTCATGAAACGATCCATTTCAACAAAACTACCTGGATCTAATAAAACCTCTACGCGCTCACGAGCTGTTAAGCGACCACCTTGTTTGTGTTTGGCGATTTTATCCGTGCCACCACCCAAAAGAGCTCGCTCGTTTCTTTTTTCTAAATCTTCAATTTTTTGTAACATTATTTCTGACATTGTATCTTCCTTAAATTGTTAAATAAAAAATGTTTATGGATAAGCTCTGCCATACAATCTTGGAAATGCGCCTGTTTCACGAACGTGTGGAAGACCACAGATCCACGTGACTGTTCTTTCAAGACCTAATCCAAAACCCGAACTTGGTACAGATCCATAGCGACGGATATCTAAGTACCATTCAAAATCTTTTTGATCTAAACTATGCTCTTTAATTTTACGAATAAGCGTTTCAACACTTTCTTCACGCTGACCGCCACCAATAATTTCGCCATAGCCTTCGGTTGCTAACAAATCAGAACCCATAGCATAGCCACGATCTTGAGGATCTTCTTTCATGTAAAATGCTTTAACGGCTTGTGGGTAATGGTGGACAAATACGGGCTTATCAAATTTAGATGAAATAATAGTTTCATCTGGAGCACCAAAATCATCACCGATAATAAATTCAGGATTTTCTTTTTTGATAATTTCTGAAGCTTCTCTGTAGTGCAGGCGTGGAAATTTACCCTTGATAACTTCAAGTTTAGAAATATCACGCTCGAGCACGCGAAGCTCTTCGGCTCTGTTTTTAAGTACGCGCTGAACTATGTATTCAACAAACTGTTCTGCCAAATCCATGTTGTCGTACATGTCGTTGAATGCAACCTCAGGTTCAACCATCCAGAACTCAATTAAATGACGACGTGTTTTTGATTTTTCAGCACGAAACGTTGGACCAAAACAATAAACTTTACCAAAAGCACGCGCAGTTGCTTCCATGTAAAGCTGACCAGATTGAGATAAAAACATTTTGTCATCGAAGTATTTTGTTTCAAATAAATTCGACGTTCCTTCGCAGGCTGCTGGAGTAAAAATAGGAGCATCTGTTAAAGTAAATCCACGCCCGTCAAAAAAATCACGAATAGCCATCACTATTTCGTGGCGAACTCTTAGAATGGCATGTTGTCTTTTAGAACGAATCCAAAGATGACGATTTTCCATTAAAAAATCAGTACCATGTTCTTTAGGAGTAATTGGGTAATTTTCAGATTTACCGAGAACCTCAAAATTTTCTACACCAATTTCAAACACATTTTCATGTTTGGGATGTTTACGAACTGTTCCCGTAACGGCAACAGAGCACTCTTGAGATAATTGTTCAAATTTTTGAAACACTTCAGTTCCGCAGTCCTTTTCAAAGAAAATACATGGAACTATACCCGTGCCATCACGTAACTCTAAAAATTTAACTTTACCTGATGAACGAGTTTGATAAGCCCAGCCCTTTAGCTCAACTTTTTCACCAACAACATTTTTCAAATCAGAAATATACTGACGCATATTAAACCTCGCTTTTGAGGCTTAAAATTTACCATGGCTTATTCATTAAGAACAAGAATTAGTCTTTTGATAGAGCGCGCTGCGAGAACTCATCTTCAGAGAGGCCTGAATTAGATTTTACGTTTGAAAGGATTAAATCAGTGCCTCTTTTATTAACTAAATTTTTGACTCGAATTGACTGAGCGCGATACACATTTCCAACATGAATATAGTTTTCGAAATCGACACGTTTTACTGCGGTATTTTTGGCGTTATAATACTCAAGTCTTTGCGGTAAAAATGTTTTTAAAGAAATTAAAAACAGAGCCTTAGCATATTGTGTTTTGTTCGAGGTTGATTTCACCTCAATCAGAGCGCAAGTGTCATTTCCGCACTTAATTTCTTTAATTAATTGTGCTTTTGATCCTTTGATTGTGGCCACGTCTAAATCTTCAGACGTAAGTTCTGAACCGAGAACGCCTGCTTTTTTATTTTGACCAAGAACACGTCGAGTCTGCTTAGTCGAAGGCAAATATAACCATTGATCTTGTGATCCGTTTTCTAGAATACTCAACAAAGCAGTGCCTTTTAAATCAACAGGTTTTTTCAGCTTAACAAGGGCCATGTGTTTTTTCTCAGTGAATTTTCGCTTAATGCTGAGTTGTCGCTCTTTGGTTGAACCATCAGCTTCAATAATTTTCATTGTAACATCGGCTTGGTCATCACGACTTGTAATAAGTGATTGAGATTTTTTGAGTAAAGATGCGACATCAAGCTTATGAGCAGTATTTGCAGCCTCAACTTTAGAACTCATAGAAAAAAGAACGATCAAACTCGTAAAAGCTAAAGACTCTTTAAGCCGGGTTTTCTTTTCTTTTTTGCCAAACAATAAACCTGGGTAAGTCTTGAGTAAAGCTGGTAAAAAAAGTAAATCACCAAAAGCACCTGCGACTAGAGACAAGACCATATATACCCCAAAAATTTTATTCATTTCAAAATAAGAAAAAGCAAAAACAATAAATGCAGAAGTAACTAAAAGCGTTGCTAATAGACAAGGAATCATTTCGGTTACGAGCATTCGTTTAATTGGTAAATAAGTTTTTAGCTTTTTCTGCTCGACCACTTTTTTGAGTTTTCCGAGCAAATAAACAGTGTTGGTAAAGGCAAGCCCGATAGCAATTGAAAAAATAATAGCAATACCCGGTTTAATTGGTGTTCTGTTGGCAGCCAGTAACAAAATTAAAGCCAGAGGGGGAACTAAATTTGGCAAACAAGCTATTACAGCCCAACGAATATTTCTGAAAATGAAGACAAGTAAAAAACCAATGACAGCTAGCGATTGCCAAAAACCAAAAATAAGTTCGCGGGACATTTCTTTGTTAAGCTTGTGCGCAGTAACACCCATGCCTGAAACGGTGTACTGCATATTTGGAAAATATTTTTTAATATAAGACTCGGCTTTTTTTAAGTCTTGTGATTGAACATTAGACGGCAAATCTTTTAGTCTTAATTCAAGGCGTGTTAAGTGTTTAAGTTGATTTAAAAAAGAAACAGTTGGGTCACTTTCAGCCATTGAAAACACAAACAACGACTCATTAGCTTCTGCAGCAGAAGAAGGAAGTCGCACGCCAGATAAAGATGATTTTTTTAAAAAATCTGCAGAACTGATAACTGTTCCGACCGAACGCAAATTTTTTAGGTCTTTAGATAAAAGATCTAGATATTTAAGATTTTGCGGTTGTGTCCATGTTTTGGTTTGTCCGTAAAGAACAATTGAAATCGGTATGGTTCCACCAAACCGAGAGTCTACGCGTTCGGTATTAAGCCTGCTTTGAGAGTTTTTTGGCAAATCATCAAATAGTCGCGTGTTCCAGTTTAGAAATCCAAAACCGACTCCGCCAAAGACAAAAATCGCTAAAGTTAAAAAAACGATCGGCTTACTAAACTTGAGCAGACGAATACTCCAGAAAGCTTTTTTTGAAGACCACTCTCTTAACTCAACAGCAGGCAAAAGAGTTAAGAGTGGAATAATGAAAAGTTGAGTGAGTAACCAACTTAACAGAATAGTCATAGAGACTGATTTACCGTATTTATTAATAATGGTTACATCTGATGTTGTGAGCATAAGAAAACCAATTGATGTTGTCAGCGAAGCTAACAGGTTTTCGAGAAATAGATGTTTCAGGTTTTGAATTACGGCATTGTATTTTATAACTAAGTGATGTGAGTAATAACTTTTGTGATCAGCAGTTCGTAACAAAACTTGCACTGTTAAAGAGACGGTTGCTAAGCTGATGAGTACGGGCAATGTTGACAACAAGACATCGAGTTTGATGCCCAAAAAAGATAACAAGCCCAGAGTAACAACATTAATGAAGAGTAAATTCAATATTGAAATGGCAATGCCTGACCAATTATTAAAAATGCAAATTAGTGCGAAAACAAAAATAATTAATCCATAAAAGATCGATCTAACAAGTTCTGTTTTTAATAAACGGGCAACATCATTTTGCAGCAAAGGAACGCCGCCAAACTTCACATCAAAATTTTTAAATTTTTTATTTTGCAATTTGGTTGAAAAATCTTTGAAATCTTGAATTCTATGAGGAGTATTTTCTTTTAGTTCAACGACCAAGAGGGTTTCATTTTCGCTCTGAGAAAGTAAGTTGGGCTTGATAAACGGGTGTGTTTTAATCATCTGAGACCAATAGCTTTGCGGAACTTGCGCAAAAAGGTCACCGACATATAAATTATTTTTAACTTCGAAACTGCCTTGAATTGTTCCTAAACTGTATGACTTTAAGACATTTTCATTAGAGTTGATTTCAGTATTGAACTCTCTTAGTTTTTGCAAATAGTTAGGCTGCGTCCAAGTTGATCCCGCCGGTAATTTTAAAATTAAAATCAAAGATGATTTCTCTTGGATCTTAAAATAGCTGATAACTTTTTTATCTTGCTCAAGAAGCGGATGATTTTTCGGAAAAAATTGTTTTATGTTGTATTCTGATGAAAGATTGCGAATGTATTTAAGACTTATACAAAATAACGCTGTTAAAAACACGAGAATTAAACTGACAAAAAGTTTCACACTTTTAGATGAGTTAAACTCTAGAATTTTAGATTTTTTACGACCTTTGTACTGCATCTTAATGTAAACCTTGCCGAAAAGTCCTTTGTTAAGGATTCTTCATGATAATGTATAACGTAAACTTTATATCGGTGAGTGAGATGAAAAAAATTAGACTTTTGACCACATTTTTTGTGTCCTTTTTATTAATAAGCATTAGCGCAGTGGCTCAGCAATTGTCTGGTGAAGTTTATTATCCAACATCTAGACTAAAGGCTGATATATCATCAGCACTGAGTCCAGCTAAACCATTTAGTGGCGTCATTTCGGGCTCGTCTTTAAACATACCTGTGGGGTTTCCATTTGTTATTGATGACGTATCTTTTCAGTACTTATGGCAGATGCCTGAAGTTGCAATACAAGATGAAACTAACATTAATATCTCTGTTAAAAGTGCTCAAATTTTATTTGTGGTGCCGCATTTAAGCATTGATACAACAATTGTTAAATATATAGATGGTGCAGTAATCAACATCAAAGTAAAATCCGAGTGCTCGAATATTAAAATGGTGGCAACTTCGAATCAAGTGAACTTAAAACTATCAAGAGTTCAAACAACAGGATCTCTTTTTGATCTAGCACTAGAGGCACAGCAGCTTCAGTATGATAAGCCCAATTTAGAAATTGCTTCATTTGAGTGTTCAAATATTCAAGGTTTAGAAGACGTTATAAAAGAGAATATATTTGAAAACTTTAATCAGCTCGATCTTTATAATAATGTTTTTCTACAAAAATTAAATATAGTTGTACAAGATAAAATCCATGAGGTTTTGTCCACGATTGATCAGTCAGTACAAGAAAGCTTTAATAAATTTAAATTGAATCTGAATCAAAAAATCAGAGTGAAATCTATTGCTAGCGACAAAGTAATTATTCAATTTGCATTTAACAAAGAACTAAATAAAGACGCAGTAGTTGATGAAATTCCTTCGCAAATTAACAGCGGAACATATGGTGTTATGTTTAATGTTAAAAAAGATGACCTCGTGACATTTATAAAGCAGCTGCTTAAATCAAAACTAGAGTCCGTTCAAATATCGTCAAAACAAATAAAGGCTTTTGATAAGTTAACTAAATCTAGAGTACAGCAGTTTTTTGTATGGCCGGCATTAATGAAAAGAAAAAAGGGGCAAGAACTTGTTTTGCGTCCTACAGTTGAAAATTTAAATTTAGCTGTTCAAAGCAATACGTTTTCTAAAGTCCTGCAAACGCAAATTAATACGGGCTTATGGGCAATCGATGAGAACAAGCCAATGGTTTATTTTAAATCTAATTTCGTATCCAACATTACTTTTTTAAATGGCAGTGAAACATCTTTTCCAATTACAGGCTTAAAAACAAAAGCTCAGTGGGATGCAGATTACTTAAAAGAAAAAAGATGTTCTAAACGTATAGCAACAAGTATTATCGATACGATAGGGCAAGCTGTATTTAATCAAAACTGGGCTAAGCAAAATTTAAATGCGATTATTCTAGGGCAAACACAGCAATATCGATTTAAAGACGTTTTCAACTTACAAAATAAAACACTTTTTATCAGACTAGAGAGCTTAAAATAAGTAACCTAGTTTGGTCGATATAGAGTCATTTTGGTCAAAGTACCAAAGTAATGAGTCTTTGCGCCCACCAAGCTGATCAATTTGTAATTCACCATATAAGTTTGAAGTAAAATTCACTTTTGGATTAATTGTGAAATAATAAGAACCTTTTTTGAAATCGTTAAAGCCGCCAAGAATCAACGAAAAATAATCTGTTGGGGCATATCGCAAACCAAGTGCAGCGGCTTGTGAAAATAAACCATTAGAACTAGCTGCCGTCGTTGCTGTAGATTTTCCTTCGGATGATTGAAACGAGGTTTCGATAATAAGAGTTACAGTTTCAAACTGTTTTTCAAACGCAAGATTATAAGAGTTAATTCGTTCATCTGGTGAAATCGCCTGATTGAAAAAAAACTTAGTTAAAGATTTTATTCGATCCAAAGGTTTAGTAATTCCAAAGCCGTAATTTTTGACTTTTTTCCACAAGACATTTAACTCAACGGGGTTATCAAGTTGAATTTGGTATATCGGTGTTGTCGAAATAAGTGTTCCGTTCAGGGTTGGCGTTATTGTCGGCGAGCTTGAAAGCGTTTCTGCAATTTGCAAAATAAAATCAAAGCTGTCTGTTTGAGAACGTGCTTTTAAAATGTAATTATGTTCGGCAGCACCTTGATCAACTTCATTCGTCGCAATTCTATAAGCCACATTTTGTGGAACTTTTAAAATTGCTGAATCAGATTGCGTTGGAATTTTATTGTCACGTGGTAACCAAGGGCTGTTAATAGTGGGCAATATCGGAGTTTTATTTTTCGTAATATACGTGGCTTCAAAAGTAGAATAACTATTTACTTCGTACTCTACTTTAACGCCCTGTAGTGGTAGTTTTGTTGGGTGCAACAAATCTAAATAGCTTTTTGGCTGTTGATAATCAAGTGGATCAAAAATGTCTGGGCCCTCTTTTTTCATTTGGAAAAAACCAAAGCGGGTCGTTATTTTTTGACCATTAAAACTTAAAAAGGCCTCTTTTGTTTCAAAGTGATTTTCATTGGTTTCGTGAAAGCGTGGTTGATCCAGATAGGTAAACTCTGGAGTTAGTTTCATTTCAACGAACTTATTAAAAATGATTTTATTTTCGCTCGTAAAAGAATAAAAATTTTGCGAACTGTCAGTGTAAAGATAGCTTTTGCCGTAAAAAGTCGTTCGAGCAAAAAACTCATTCGTATTTTCATATTCTGTTGCACGAGTAATAACTGATAAAAAAACAAAAACAAAAAATATAGTTCGATTTTGAAGTGAGAATCCCATTGGAATTACTGTAGCATTGAACGTAGTTTATCTAAAGCTTTTCTTGCATTTATACGCCCGCGAGTACTGACATTAATACCGGGTCTTGTTGTATCGACCGAGCCTAGAATGGCGGCTTTAATTTGTTGGCTTGATGCATTTGGAAAAGCTGACCAGATCAATGCCGCTGTTCCTGTAACCATTGGTGCCGCCATGCTTGTACCATCTAAAGCCTCAATTTTATTACCCGGAATAGTTGAATAAATGTTTACTCCAGGGGCCATAATATTAACTGTTTTTAGGCCAAAGTTAGAAAAATAAATCATATAATCATCTGTTGTTGATGCCGCAACATTGATCTGGTTACTTAACATAAAAGCAGCAGGATATGTTGGACTATAATCAGAGTTGATGCCTTCATTTCCTGAAGCCGTAACAATTAAAATTCCTTTATTTGAAAGATCTTGCACTGCGGATTTTAAGTTTTGTACACAAGGAGCACCTCCCCAAGACATATTAATGACTTTTACACCTTGTGAGGCAACATAGTTCATCGCCACAATAGCATCTCCAAGTGATCCTCCGCCATCGTTTCCGATAAACTGTCCGGCGACTATCTTAGCCGATGGGGCAACTCCAGTGACAGAGCCTTTGCTGGGATCAGCTGCAATTATTCCCGCGACATGTGTTCCATGAATATTAAGGTTAGGATTGTTAGTCTCGCTATTAAATTGTTGAACCGAAAGAACATTGCTCTGCAGTTGGAGATGGCTAGCATCAACCATACCATCAACTATTCCAACAAGTATACCTTGGCCGTATATGCCTTGAGACCACACGGCAGGAGCTTCAATTTTTACAGGGCCCCAAGTTGCGATATTTTCAAGTTGCGTGACTTCTGAAGTGGAATTTTGCTTTATTGAAATACGAATATCTCGATCGACGTGACGAATAGATGCTAAATTATCTTTAATGAAAGTGTTGCGAAAAGCTTCGTCATCTATATTGGCTTCTGTTTTATGAACAGAGTAAGAGCCATCTTCCCACTGAATAACGTATTGGTTTGCTATTGCTGAAGATACACAAGCTGCACTTGTTGCTTGCGCAGGGAAAACAGTTTCAGTCGTTTTACCGTTATCACAACTGTAAACCAATAAAGAGAAAAAAACTAAAACGAATACTCGTAATACTTTACTCATAAATCTCGTTTCGGGCCGGTTCTCAATGTGCAGCAGGCACAACGGGGTGGTTACTATTAAGACCCTGATCAAATCTGATCGGTTAACGAGACTGTAAAAACTAGTCTAAATTATAAAAAATTAAGCTGGACTTTTAGGTAAGCTGATAACAAAAGTTGTGTGTGGTGCTGACTGGTCTAAAAAAATTTCACCATTATGTTCTTTTAAAATTCCTTGAGAAATAGACAACCCCAAACCCGTTCCTTTGCCTAGGTTTTTGGTCGTATAAAAGGGTTCCATAATATTTTGAGCAATAGAGCTTGGAATGCCTAGACCAGAGTCGATAACCTTGAAAAGAACAGTTTGTTCATTCGTTTCGATTTCGATTTTAATCCAGCGCTCTTTTAGATTCTCAATGGCATCAATAGAATTTGATATCAAATTAATAAACACTTGTGACAGCTGCACAGGTCGACCGTAGATTTGAACGTCTTCGGTTGGAAAATCAATTGTTAAATTAACGTTTTTACTGCGAAGTTTCAGCGCGCAAAGATCTTGAATATCTTCAAAAAAATAACTCAAGGTAACAAAAGACATAGGGTCGCGAGATCCGTCTCGAGCGAACGATTTTAAACCCGAGACTATTTTTGATATGCGTTCTACCATTGAACCAATTTTGGCAACATGCAAAGGTATTTTATCTAAATCTTTTTGGTTTAAATAATTTTTTTCGATTAAAAATGCATACGCAGAAATTGCAGCCAAAGGATTATTTATTTCGTGTGCTACTCCAGCAGAAATTTCTCCTAAAGTTGCCATTTTAGATGCGTTAAATAAAAGTTGTTTTTGTCTATCAAGCTCTATGGTGCGATCTACGATTTTAGCCTCTAATGCATGAGAGGATTTATCTAAAAGCTTAATTTTTTTTCGATACAGGTAAAGACCAAAAACAAACAGAGCATTGATAAAAAGCAGAACAAAAATCAAAACATTCAAAATAGTAAAAACGTTTTGATCGCTCGAAACTAGATCATAGCGCTTTAAAACATAATGAGATAAAACGACCATAGACACGCAAAAACATGCCGCCAACCCACATATAAGTAAGATAAACTTAATAGAAAAGGCGGATGATTTGGGCGTATTTGTCATCATATCTTAGTCAAAAATTCCTTTAAGAAATTGCAAAAACTTTTCTCAACTCGTTTTGCTGTTTCTGTAACTTCATCGTGCGTTAGTTTGTTTGCAGTAATACCTGCAGCTAAATTCGTAATGCAACTAATTGCAGATACGCGTAAGCCCATGTGATTAGCAGCAATAACTTCTGGAACTGTCGACATGCCAACAGCTTTGCCACCTAGAGCTTTGAACATTCTAATTTCTGCTGGTGTTTCATAAGTTGGACCAGTTACGCCAATGTAAATTCCTTTGTGGAAAAATACTTTTTGGGCACGAAATATTTTTTCAGCACAATCTATAAGTTCTTTGTCATATGCTTGAGTCATGTCAGGAAATCTTGGTCCGAGAGCTTTTACGTTTGGGCCCATCAATGGATTTGTTCCCATCATGTTGATGTGATCTTCAATAATCATAAAATCACCAGCATTCATGCCATCACCATAACCACCCGCAGAGTTAGTCACAACAAGAGTTTCAATTCCGAGTGCTGCCATTACGCGAGTCGGAAATACGACCGTATTCATGTCGTGTCCTTCGTAATAGTGCAGGCGTCCTTGCAAAACAACGAGTGGAACACCATCAAGATCTCCTAAAATAAGATTGCCTGAGTGGCCCTCAACAGTTGGTGGAATAAAGTTTGGTAAATTGTGAAACGGAAAAGAACTTTCTATGTTCATGTGTTGAACAAAGTGACCTAAACCTGAACCTAATATAATTCCGATCTTAGGTTTAATTTTGCTAGCATTTTTAATATAGGCAACGGTTTCTGTAATTTTATGAACTGTATCCATAGATTTCCTAAACTTTGTAAAAAACTTCTTTAATTAAAGTATGTTGTTTTTCTGTTGGCAACGGAGTTGCGCTGATTTCATATGTTTTTTGAAGCAATTCAGCAGCTTTTTCAAGCAAAGACTTGTCGTTCCCGTGAAGAGTATAAATCACATCGCCAGATTTGACTGCATGACCGATTTTTTTATGAAACTCAACACCAGAAACTGGATCAATAATATCATCAGTTTTAGCTCGTCCAGCTTTTAACTCTAATCCAGCAACACCGATTTTTTCTACTTGCATTGAACTCATGTAACCACTAGATAGCGCGCGAACCTCATGTTTAAATTGCGCTTGTGGTAATAAGCTGAGATTTCCACTTTGTTTTCCACACATGTTTTCAAATACTTTAAGCGCGCGACCCGAACTAAGTGCATCGCTGGCAAGTTTGTAAGCTTCATCTAAATTTTTAGTTTTTCCCGATAGGTGAATCATTTCAGCCGATAGGCGCAAAGATAATTCACGAGTATCTTCATACAAATCAACACCATCAGCACCGATAAACTGACGACCCTTCATGATTTCGACACACTCAAAAACCTCTAGAGCATTACCGGCAAAGCGACCCAAAGGTTGTTCCATTGATGTAATCATGGCAACAACTTTTTTGCCATAACCTTGGCCAATAGCCATTAAATTTTTTGCTAGAGTAATGGCATCTTGAGTTGTTTTCATAAACGCGCCAGAGCCAAACTTTACATCAAGAACTAAGCCATCAATGCCTTCAGCTATTTTTTTTGACATAATACTCGCGCAAATCAAAGGTAAGCTTTCAACAGTTGCGGTTACATCGCGTAATGCATATATTTTTTTATCGGCGGGACAGATGTCTTTAGTTTGCCCGATAAAACAAGTACCAATTTCTTGAGTGATAGAAATAAATTTTTCTAGTGACTGTTGTGTATTAAATCCAGGAATTGATTCTAGTTTGTCGAGTGTGCCACCAGTGTGGCCAAGTCCTCGACCAGAAATCATTGGCACATAAACGCCACAGGCCGCCACAACGGGACCTAAAATCAAACTTGTTTTGTCACCAACACCACCCGTAGAGTGTTTATCAACTTTAAATCCAGGAATTGATGATGTATCGACAACGATACCAGAGTGAAGCATTGTTTTTGTTAGGGATAATGTTTCTTGAGTCGTCATTCCTTTAAAATATATGGCCATAAGTAAAGCCGACATTTGATAATCAGGAATTGATCCTTGAGTATAACCTAAAATGAAATCATTAATTTCTTTTTCAGATAGCTCTTGGCCATTGCGTTTTTTTTTAATTATTTCTGCTGGCAACATTTTTAATACCCACTTTGTCCTGATTGGTGATTGATTATTGCAACTCCTGAGCTAGTTCCTAAGCGGGTAGCACCCGATTGAATCATTTCAAGAGCTGTTGCATAATCTCTAATTCCACCGCTAGCTTTTACTTGTGCTTTGGCGCCAACAATAGCTTTCATTAAAGCAACGTCTTCTTTTTTAGCTCCACCACCAGTAAAGCCCGTTGATGTTTTAACAAAATGAGCTCCAGCTAAAACACTCAGTTCACAACATTTTTTAATTTCATCTTGCGATAACATGTGTGTTTCAAGGATTACTTTGACGATATTTCCATTTGCAGCCAAAACAACATCTTTAATATCTTTCTCAATATAGCTCCAGTCTTGAGCCTTAACCGCGCCCAAGTGAATCACCATGTCGATTTCATGAGCGCCCATGCTAATAGCTCGAGTTGTTTCAAAAGCTTTAGTTGAAGTATCGCAAACACCCAGCGGAAAGCCCACAACAGAAGCTATTTTAATTTGGCTAGATTTTAAAACTTCTTTGCAGGCCCCAATCATTGATGAGTTTACACATACAGCAAAAAAATTATTTGAAAGGGCCTCTTCACAAAGTTTGTAAATTTGTTGTTTTGTTGTTTCAGGTTTTAGTAATGTATGATCGATATAACTTGCAATATCGATCGTATTTGAATTTTGTTGGTTCATATTATTGCTCACTCTTTTTAAAACAAATTAAGAAGATAAGCTTATTTTGTTTTTTCAGAATGAGCAATCAGGAATGTACAGTTTATCCGGCTTTTTTGCCGCTTCCTTGCTGTGCATTTGGTAATGGTTCTTTACCTAAAAATGATCTTGCGTCAGCTTCTAGAACCAAGCCTCTTTTAACTAGATCTTCTAAGTATTTTTCAAACAGAACCATACCTTGACCGCCGCTTGTTTGCATAATTGAGGGTATTTGATGATTTTTGCCTTCACGAATAAGATTCGCAATGGCTTTGGATCCCTTCATCACTTCAAAAGCTGCAACACGTCCCATTTTATCTGCTTTAGTAAATAGAGTTTGTGCTACAACACCCTTTAAAGATTCTGACAACATGGCGCGAATTTGTGGCTGCTGTCCCGAAGGAAAAACGTCAATGATACGGTCAATTGTTTTTACTGCTGAGTTGGTGTGAAGAGTTCCAAAAACTAAGTGACCCGTTTCAGCAGCTGTTAAAGCTAAAGAAATCGTTTCTAAGTCACGCAACTCACCGACAAGAATGATATCCGGATCTTCACGAAGAGCGGCTTTTAAAGCATTACCAAAAGATTTTGTATGTGCACCAACTTCACGTTGGTTGACGAGACATTTTAAGTTGGGGTGAACGAACTCGATTGGATCTTCGACAGTTAAAATGTGTGCTTCACGAGTTGCATTAATATGCTGAATCATTGCAGCAAGTGTTGTCGACTTACCAGAGCCTGTTGGTCCCGTTACAAGCACTAATCCACGATCATTATCAACGAGATCAACAATTGATTGTGGTAAGTTTAATTCTTGAGCTGTTTTAATTTTTTCAGGAATAGTTCTGAATACAGCACCTAAACCTTTACGTTGCATGAACACATTACAACGAAATCGACCAGTGCCCTCGAGAACGTAAGCAAAATCGAGTTCCCATTTTTCTATAAAAGTTTTCTTTTGTTTTTCATTTAATATTTCAAAGATAAGTCCTTGAACATCTTGACTCGTTAAAGATCGATAATTTAATGGCGACATCATTCCGTGTACACGCAAATATGGCGGTGCGCCACTTGTTACGTGCAAGTCAGAAGCTTTTTGCTCAACCATTAGTCTAAATAAATCGTCAATAGTAGCCATGACTCATCCTCATTGTTTGATTCTTTATATTTATTCGGTAAAATCGTGAAATCTATTAACAGGAGAATGGTCCAGATGGCTGCAGAAATTCTAATAAATGTTCGTCCTTTAGAAACGCGTGTGGCTTATGTCGAGTCTGGTACATTAGTTGATCTTAAAATTGAAAGAAAATCATCACCAACGTGGGTTGGGACTATTCATCGTGGCATTGTGACTCGTGTTTTACCTGGTATGCAGGCGGCTTTTGTGGACATTGGTCTAGAAAAGGCAGCTTTTCTGTATGTGGGTGACATTATGACTGGCGATGGAAAAGATTTTTTCGAGGAAGAAGACGAACAAGAAAGTTCTATTCCAGAAGACAACCGTGATGACTTTAGAGCATCTCGAGAAATCAAAACACCTATTCAAGATTTAATTAAAGAAGGCCAGCATCTTATGGTGCAAGTTGCAAAAGACCCGCTAGGTACAAAAGGGGCAAGAATTACAACCCACATATCGCTTCCGGGCCGTGGTGTTGTCTATATGCCGTTTATTAAACACGTGGGTATTTCAAGAAAAATTGAAGACGAACTTGAAAAAGAAAGACTTAAAAAACTGATTCAAAAAATTAATCCATCAGGAGGAGTCATTGTTCGTACAGCTGCAGAAGGTACGACTGAAGAAGCATTAAGATCTGACATTGAGTATTTAGATCGTTTAGGTAAAGAAATTCAAAAAAATTACGAAAAAAGAAAATCTGCGGGCTTGGTTCATGCTGAAATCGACGTTGAGTTACGATCGTTACGTGATCTCATGAGCGAAGATGTATCAACTGTTTGGGTTGATGATGAAGAAGTTTACAAAAAAGTTTCCAAGTTTGTGACGCAACTTATGCCTAAGTACAAACATAATATCATTCTATACGAAGAGAAAAAACCGCTGTTTGACCTTTATGATATTGATTTAGAAATTTCACGAGCAACTGAGCGAAAAGTTTGGTTAAAATCTGGCGGATATATAGTTCTTGACGAGGCCGAGGCATTAGTTGTTGTTGACGTAAATACGGGTCGCTTTGTCGGCAAAAAAGACTTAGAAGACACAATCCTTAAAACCAATCTCGAAGCTGTTAAAGAAATTGCACACCAATTAAGAGTTCGTAATGTTGGTGGAATTATTATTATCGATTTTATTGATATGGAAAAAGAGTCTCACCGAGAACAGGTTTTACAAGCCCTAGAAGAAGAGCTTAAAAAAGATCGTGCTCGTACAAATGTGACGGCTATGTCTGATTTGGGTTTGGTCGAGATGACTCGCAAAAGAATTCGTCCGAGTTTAGTTAAAACATTATGTGAGCCATGCTCATATTGCGATGGTAAAGGCTACATTAAAAGAAAATCAACAATTGCTAACGAAATTTTTAGAGAAATTGAAAGAGAAGTTGGCTTATCAGATCTTAATAAAAAAAGTCTGATCATTCATTGCCACGCTGAAATAGTTGATTGGGTTTATGAAGAAGAGAATGAAACGCTAGAGCATCTAGAGAAAAAATTTGGTCACTCAATAGCGTTTAAAATAGAAACAGCTTATCATTTAGAGCAATACGAAATTTTTGATAACTAAAGGTCTTCGATCTATAAAACTGTACTTTAGTACGTAGGATTAGGGTCGATATTCAGGTACGATTAATCTAAATACTAAGTATGGGGTAATTCATGAAGAATTTTATTATTACGATTCTTGCGGCTGTGTCCGTTTTTACAAATTCATTTGCATGGGCAGCAGAAGCCAAAAAAGAAGAAAAAGTTGCTGTGGCTGTGACGCCAAAATCAACAAAGATAGAGCTAACATATCAACAGTTTTTAAACATTTTAGAAAATACTGGTTATGCTAACAAAACTGAAATCAGCAAAATTTCGAAATTAGTTAAAAGCAAAGGCTTAAAGCTTACAAATAAATTCTTTGTTCCAGAATATGTAAACAACAATATTGTTAACGATAATTACAGTCTTGCTAAAAAAGATAACACTTTAAACAGTGATATGGGATTAGCTTTTGCACTTAAAGGTCCTAACGAAAGTGTCGATAGCTTTTACTCAAGACTGCAAAAAGAAATAGGTCAGGATTACAGAAAATTTGCTTTGAAAAATAAAGAAGCAAGATCAACTGCAGAAGCTAAAGCAGAAGACGGTATTTGTAACGGAATTGCAAAATCGACTTGCGATATGGCACGTGATTTCGCGATAGGAACAGGAATATTTTTATTGCTTGCTACACAGTTAGCCGTTCTGTCAGTCGCAAGCGTAGTTACTGAAAACACATGCGCAGACGTCAAAAATGATTTAACAACTGAACAACGTCGTCAGTTTTATGATTATATGTCGTTTGATGGCAAAAAAGCTGCCAGTGCTTATTATGTTATTTGTGGTCAGAATAAAAATAACGAATCAGTCTTTTTATCTTACATCACTGGTGAAAACATAGATCAAAAGATTTTATATACACGATTTAATAGATATCAAAAGTGTACGCAAATGAGCAAAGATGTTGCGGCTAACAAATCTACACAAGTTGAAATTCTTGCTGAAGAAAACAGAGAATCAGAACAAGCTCAAAAATTTTTCCACGCTAAAGCGTTTAACGGAGTTAAAACTGAGTGTAATCCAGAAACAGCAGCTCAACTACAAACAGTAATACGCTCTCTATTAGCGAGTAAAAAAATCGACGTTAAAGATCTGTTTGCTTTGTTGATGCGTAATAATTTAAATTCGGATCCTAATTGGTTTTTACCAAAAGATAGCGCGCTTTTAAAACCAATATCTGTTGAAGAGTTCAACAAGCTTGAAAGAGACCAACAGGCAGCTTTCGAAAAATGGCACAAAGACCATCCGAATTGGAAACCACCAGTTCCATAAAAAAGTAAAAGTGAGTTGATTCAGAAGCTCACGACTTCATAAAAAGACTATCAAGCTTAAGCACCAGTCAGAATGTCTGGTGCTTTTTTTATTCTATTTGTCATGTCAGCACTAAAATTTAATTACTGAAACACCTATAAGATTTTTTTAGACCACAAGAGATTCAAAAACTGCTCGAACTGAAAGTGTTTGATTTGGAATTCAGCTGAGTGCTTTACGGAAGGTTGTGAAATATCAAATGACACTACGATGGCCTCATCTAATTGAGCTTTTTTAAGAAGCCGAACAATATTTTTAAAATGAAAATCATGAATTTGTTGAGCTGGAATTACAAAGACTGCTGTTTTTTGATTAAGAATGAAAGAAATAGAGTTGTTCTGATAATCCTTCCAAAAATTAATTTGCAACCCAGGATAAACCTGGTTTTTAAAAAGTTGTAACTCTAGAAAAATAAAATGCTCTAATAAGTGAACATAAACAGAGCGGTCTGTGACGAGTTCAAAATTGTTTCTTAAGGCATTAGCAAAGCCAATATCATAGAAGTAAAATTTTTTCTGTAACGATGACTGCTTAGTTAACTTTACAGAGTCAATCGTGTAGCCAATTTCAAAATCGACTAATAGGTTCACGTACTCGCGTACTGTGCGACCAGGTACGTGACATTTGTCGGCGACCTGTTCGTACTTTATTTCGGCGTCTAAGTTGTTAGCGAGTTCATTCATAACTTTCGAAAAATTTTCAGGCTTTTTAATTTTACCGTTTTTGTAGAGTGTTTTAAACAGCACTTGTCCTGCCAACTCAGTTAAGAAAGTTGCTTGATGTGTTTTGTTAAGAATAGCTGGCAAAGAGCCTGTTCGTAATACTTGATCTAAAGTCAGAAAATTTTTAAACTCGCGCGAGCTCAGCGCAGCAATAGAAACAATTTCAACCAATGGAACAATGTCCTCGGGAATATGCTTACTTATAAGATGAAGACTTGGACTCGAAATAAAAAACTGCACAGATTGTTTGTGGAGTATTTTTTGTATCGTTTTAAATAGCGAAGGCAACAAATGCAGGTTATCTATTGATATTTTTTTAAAAGAATCTTGAATCACAAGTTCTAAAAAATTTTCTTGAAAAGAGAGTTTGCGAAAAGTATCGAAATCCTCAAGATCAAAATAAATATCAGGAGCTACGGTGTCTGATAGCAAAAACGTTTTACCAACGCCAGATGCGCCAGTTAGCAGTACAATTGAATTTTTATTGCCGACTAGATGTGAATAGCGCAAGATCTTGTTTGATTCCATAATATAATAAATAGCATTTATATTGCGAATTAATCTATATAAAAAGCAGTGTTGCTGCGATATTTGTTGCTTATAATCATTATAAAAGCTTTGGCGCGGGTAAATTCTGCATGTCTAGGATGTTCCCAAAACGTTGTTTTACAGTTTGACTCTGAGCTGTGCGAATGGCAAAAAGACTATCTTGATTAAACATTCCTACGGAGGAAAAAATATGTACGCAATTATCAAAACTGGCGGCAAACAATATAAAGTTCAAGCTGGTGACGTATTACAAGTTGAAATGTTAGATAAAGAACTTGGTTCAGAATTCACAATTGACGAAGTATTGTTGGTTGGTGGCGATAAAACACACGTTGGTTCTCCAACTGTAAAAAATGCAAAAGTTACTGTTGTAGTAACTAAGCAAGCTAGAACTCGTAAAGTGATCGTTTTCAAAAAGAAACGCCGTCACAGCTACAGAAAATTCGGTACTCATAAACAAAGCTTTACTGAATTATTTGTTAAATCTATTACTTCTCCAGATGGTCAAACAGCTAAAACTGATGCAACTCCTGTTGTTAAAGACATGGCAGCTGAGAGACAAACTCGCATTCAAACTAAAGTGGAAGACTCAAGAGCACGTGCTGAAGCAGGTGTTGGTTTAGGTCGCGCAGCAGCTCAAACGCCAGCTCCAAAAGCTCCTAAGGCTAAAAAAGCAGCAGCTCCAAAGAAAAAAGCAACTAAAAAAGTGGCAAAGAAAACTGCATCTAAAAGATCAGTAAAAAAAGCTACGAAAAAAACAGCTAAAAAAACTAAATAATTTTAACTTTAAGAATAATTAAGGAAAACGGAGTATACAATGGCAAGTAAAAAAGCTGGTGGTAGTACCAAGAACGGTCGGGATTCACAGTCGAAGAGATTAGGCGTTAAAAGATTCGGTGGTCAATTAGTTAAAGCCGGAACAATCATCGTTCGCCAACGCGGAACTACGTTCCAAACTGGTAACAATGTTAAAATCGGTCGTGATCACACGATTTACTCTATCATCGAAGGTCTTGTTAAATTTGAAAGATTTTCGAAAGATAAATTTAAAGTTAGCGTTTACCCAAAAACTGCGTAATAACTAACGTCACAAAAAAATGTGAATAAAAGGGGAGCCCTGAAAGGCTCCTTTTTTATTGGTTTTTGCTGATTGAAAACCAATATTAAAAGTTAAGAAATCTAGAGAGTCTTATGAAATTTGTTGATGAAGTTAAAATAACGGTTTCGTCTGGTCGTGGTGGCCCTGGTGCTGCGACTTTTCGTCGAGAATCATATGCGCCACGTGGTGGACCCGATGGTGGTGATGGTGGTAAAGGCGGAGATGTTATTTTCAAGACATCAAAACATATCAACTCACTAGTCGATTACAAAACATACAAAAAATACCAAGCAGAAAATGGCCAACCCGGAGCCGCATCGAACTGCTCGGGTCATCATGGTGCGGATTTAATTCTAGTTGTTCCTGATGGCACTGTGATTCGCGATGCTGAAACGAACGACGTTATTCAAGATTTAACTGGTCACGAAGAATTCAGCTTTCTCAAAGGCGGTCGTGGTGGTAAAGGTAATGCGTTTTTTAAAACAAGCGTGAACCAAGCTCCAGAATATGCACAACCAGGTGAAGATAACGAAACAAAAGAAATTGTACTTGAACTTAAACTTATTGCAGATGTTGGTATTATTGGTTTTCCAAATGCTGGCAAATCAACTTTAATTTCTCGTATATCGGCAGCTAAGCCAAAAATCGCAGATTATCCGTTTACAACTTTAACGCCACAATTAGGTGTGGTTAAAGTTGGCGATTATAGCAGTTTTGTTGTCGCTGATATTCCCGGGTTAATTAAAGGCGCGCATTTAGGTGTAGGTCTAGGCATTCAATTTTTAAAACACATTGAACGCACGAGCTTATTTGTTCACATCGTTGATGTATCTGGTATGTCTGGTCGCGATCCTGTTGAAGACTATCTTGATATTAATTTAGAAATCGAAAAATACGATGAAATGAATAAAGATAAAGACGGTTTCTTCCCGCTTACAAATCGTGAGCAAATCGTTGTTTTTAATAAAATTGATATGCTTTCTCAAGAGCAAATCGAAAAGTTAAAACAAACATTCAAAAAGCAATTCAAAATTGAGCCTTATGCTATATCTGGTGTAACTGGCAAAAATATCAATGAGTTGTTAAGAGTTATTGCAGAGAAAGTTTTAGCTGCAAAAAACAATACAGAAGAATTACATAAATTATAGGTGAAATATGAAGATCGGTATATTCGGAGGAAGTTTTAACCCTCCACACAATGGACACGTTAACAGTTTAACAACAGTACAAAAAAAGATGGGTTTTGATAAAATCCATATTATTCCAAACAGCCAAAACCCGTTAAAAGTTCCTACTGAAGCACCAGCGGACGAACATAGATTGAAAATGGCTCAATTAGCTTTTCAATCTTATGGTGATGCTTTTTATATTGATGATATAGAGTTAAAACGTGGCGGTAAAAGCTATACAATTGATACAGTTAAAGAATTGCGCAAACAGTATGATTCAAAAAATTTGTATTTAATTATTGGTGCTGACAATTTTGAAACGTTTTCTGAGTGGAAAGACTATAAAAAAATTCTAGAAGAAGTAAATTTAGTAGTAACAACACGCCCAGGATACAACATCCCTGAAACGGCTGATGAGTTTCCAGATTATTTAACTAGTTTGATTGCTGAAAGTGACTTTGGTGCTGTTGAGTTAACTACGGGTCGTTCTATTGAGTTTTTAACTTTACAAGATTTAGATATTTCATCATCTGAATTACGCAAAAAACTCAGAGTTGGTCGTCCAGTAGAAAAATACTTACCTTTAGCTGTTGAAAGCTATTTAAAAGAACATAGTTTATATAAGTCGAATAACAAAAAAATTACGGATTATGAAAAATTCGCAATGTTTTGTGCGCAAGTGCTTTTTGATAAAAAAGCCATTGCAGTGCGTGGCTTTGATATTCGCGAAATCTCAACGACTACAGATTTTACTTTAATTGCCTCTGGTACAAGTACTCGACATGCAGCCTCTATTGCTGAAAACCTTATTATGGCTGTTAAAGAAGAGTTTAACGTTTACCCACTTGGTTTAGAGGGTGTTGATGAGGGTCGTTGGGTTGTTGTGGATTACGGCCCGTTGATCATTCATTTATTTTATGATTTTGTTCGTCAAGAATATAAAATGGAAGAGCTTTGGAAAGAGGGCAAAGAATTTGCTCTTAAAGATAAAGACGCTAAATAATCTAATAGCAAACGACAACATATGAAAGCTGTTTTGTTTGACTTTAAAACCGCAAAAGAGGAATGGTTTGATCTTGCTGTTCAAACCTATATCAAAAAAATCAAACCCTTTATTGAGTTTGAAGTGGTTTCTTTAAAATCAAATAAAACAGATCGCGAAGAATCTGAACTTAAAAAAAATTTCGAACTAAAAGAGCTGCAAAAAAAAATTACGAATGATGATTTTATAATTTTATTCGATGAGCGCGGTAAAGATTTAGATTCTATTCAGTTTTCACAGCAACTAGAAAAAGCGCAAACATCTGGAAAAAAAAGAATTGTGTTTATTATTGGTGGGGCTTTTGGCGTGCACGACGAAATAAAATCACAAGCGCATCTGAAAGTTTCACTTTCAAAAATGGTAATGAACCACCTGGTGGCTGAAACAGTTGTTTTAGAGCAAATTTACCGAGCGTTTACAATTCAAAAACGAATTCCGTACCACAACATCTAAGTTAATAAATTAATAGCAATAAGTGTTAGCCCGAAAGTTGCAAGTCATGCTTGCTTATGTATTTTTTGGTCAAAAAATTTTTAATTAGTTTAGAGTGTTTTTACTGTCACAGCTTGTTTTATTATAAATTTGGAATGTGCAACATATGCTATAACCGCTTTTTAGCTGAACACTATTCGCCAAAAAGACAAATGCTAGAATCCACACAGCAACTCAGTTTAATTGATTGGCCCACGCACAAAAGTCGTCTCTTAAACAGTTTAGTGGTTAAGTTAAAATCAGACGTCTACTCACCGGTGTGGCTAGATCTAGCTCAGCTGTTCAGTTTGAGTTTTAATTTAGAATACATAAATAATTCGCAGACGGTGATTGTATTTGTACCTGGATCTCAGGCGTCTCGACGTCATGCTCAATATTTTGCTCAAGGGTTGTCTTCGAATTTGAATGTAAAAGTCATAGATTGTTTAGTTTGGTCAGAGCAGGTCTTAGAGCAAAAAACACTGAATAAAAAAGAACGACAGAAAAGAGTTTTGACAGTTGATGTAGAATTTACAAATCAACTGCAAAGCTATAGCAAAATAGTCGTAGTTGATGACGTGGTGACAACAGGATGTACGCTATTAGCGGCTCAAAAGGCATTGAGCTTATTTACAAAAGCAGAAATTGAGTTTTGGGTTTGTTTTAAACGGTTGGAATTCAATATTGATTAAGACAGATCAAGACTTAATTTCAATTGTGGTCAGTCTATAGATCTGCTATATATGTGACCATGAAATTACACGGTCGGGACTCTATTTTTTGGATGATGCTTCTTTGCTTTTTGTTGTGCTTTAGCCAACAGAATGCGTTTGCAGCGGACTCATCACAAGCGATTACAATTTTAGATAAATATACAAAAGATTCAGGGTCGCAAATTAATGTTAAAATGATGACAGAAAAAAAATCATTAGGCACTAAAATAGTTAATAATGGTACGGTATCTGTTGTAAGCGGAAAAATTAATATTTCATTAGATGGCGAAAAAAAATCAGAAATGATTTTTGATGGCAACAAAGTTGTACTGATTTCTTATCCAGATATTGACTTAGACCCGAATGGTAAACGTAAAGTTTTGCAAATTAAATCAAAAGGAAAAAACCATTTAAATTTAATTTCATTACTTTTCAGCAACCCTAAAAAATTCTTTAGCACATTTAAAATAAGTAAAAAAACTCTAGACTCTGGTGACTATGCACTAACGTTAGTTGATAAAAAAGGTGATCTAAAACCAATGACATTGGTGTTTTCGTCAAACAATGAAATCATTAAAAAAATAACTTATGCTGATGATGTTGATACCGAGATCACGATTGAGCTTGAAAAGCCTAAATTCCCTAAAGCAATGCCGAAAAATTTATTTAAATATGTTAAAAAGAAAAATGATGAGGAAATAGTTGAATGAGTACGCAAAAGACTAATGAAACAGTTAAAAAAGTTCACTTCATAAGCCTGGGTTGCCCTAAGAATTTAGTTGATAGTGAAATCATGGCCGGCACTTTAATGAAAGACGGGTATCAAGTTGTTTCAGACGCTGAGGGCGCGGACACTGTAATCGTTAACACGTGTGGTTTTATTGAAGACTCAAAAAAAGAATCAATTCAACGTATTTTGGATATGTCGAGTTTAAAAGAACAAGGTCAAATCAAGAAAATCGTCGTAGCAGGGTGTTTAACTCAAAGATATAAAGATGATTTAGTTGAAGGCTTGCCAGAGGCTGACTTATTCGTAGGCTCTGGCGAATTTCAAAATATTTCAAAAATTTTAAAAAACCACGATGAGGGTGAAAAGAAAAAAACTTTTTTCAATTTGCCAACATATTTGCAAGAAGAAACTACTCCACGAGTAAATTCACAACCCAAACATAGAGCGTATCTTAAAATTTCTGAAGGCTGCATGAAGCGTTGTGCGTTTTGCGCGATTCCTTTGATACGTGGCAATTTACAATCACGTACAATTGCAAATATAGTTAATGAAGCTAAGCTGTTAGCTGCTGGTGGAGTAAAAGAGCTTATTATTATTAGTCATGACTTTACTGATTATGGTTGGGACTTAAGAAGAAAAGACCCCACAGCTAGAGAAAATCCAGTTGAGCTATTAAAAGCCTTAGCTGAGGTTGATGGCGTTGAGTGGATTCGTATGTTGTATTTATATCCAGATGGAATTACTCAAGAGCTTATTGACTTAATGAAATCTAATAAAAAGTTCGTAAAATATTTTGATATGCCACTACAACACATTAATTCTGAAGTGTTGAAAAAAATGAATCGTAAGATGACTCGCGAAGAAATTGTTGAGGCTCTTGATCGTATTCGCACACATATTCCTGATGCAGTCATTCGTACACAATTTATCGTTGGATTTCCTGGAGAGACAGCAGAGCAATTCGAAGAGCTATTGCAGTTTGTTTCAGAACAGCAATTTGACCGCGTTGGATGTTTTCAATACTCACCAGAAGAAAATACTCCAGGTGGCAAAATGGAAGATCAGGTCGATGAAGAGACAAAACAGTATCGTTACGATGCTTTAATGTCGATTCAACAAGATATTTCTGCACGAAAACACAAAGCGTTCATTGGTAAAACAGTTGAAGTTTTAGTTGAAGGATACAGCGAAGAGACAGAGTTGTTGCTGCAAGGAAGAACTTCTCAACAAGCACCCGAAATCGACGGGGTTGTGCTTATTAACGATGGTCAGGCTAAAATTGGTGACATCGTTAAGGTTGAAGTTACTGAGAGCATGGAATACGACTTAATTGGCGCAATCGTAGAGTAATTATCGAAGCGCTGTAGCCTATTTCTGACTACAGCGCTGAATTTCTGCATAGTATTGATTTGCAACTTTTAATTTTAGATCTTCTACTTTTTTATATGTTTCTTTTAGGGGCTTTAAACTAGTTTTCTTATCTAGATCACAGGCCTTTTTAAAGTGCTCTAGAGCGGCATCAAACTGCTTCATTGTCACAGCGTTTAGAGCCAGTCCTAAAATAGCGCGACCCGATTTTGGATCAAGTTCAAATGACTTTTTATACCAATCAGAGGCGTTATTGTAATCTTGTTTAAGAGCGTATGTTTCAGCTAAACAAGTCAGTCCGAATTCAGTTGGTTTAATGTTATTTGCCATTTTAAATTGTTCTATAGCCTTATCTAAATCAGTTTCTTCTCGATAGGTTATTCCTAAATAGATTCGAGGAGTTTCATTCTGAGGAAAGGCTTTTGCCGCTTGTTTGCAAATAGCTTCGGCTTCGCCGTGGCTTGAATCAGTGGTTTCTAATGCACAAAGATTGAGAATGTATTTTTCATTATCCTTTTTTTTCTTTTTAAAAAGGTCCTGATAAATGTTTTTAGCCTCGTATATATTGTTAATTTCTTTATAGCTTTCAGCGAGCATAATTAAAAATTCGTCGTTGTCGGGTGTTTCTTCGAGTTGCTTATTTAGGGCTGCAATAACTTCACTATGCTTTTTTCTAAGAAATTTAATTTTTGAATCATAGTAAACAATCTCAATGGCTTTTAAGTTTTTACTTTCATTCAAGAACAAGGATTTAAGTTCATCAACTTTAGAGTGATCATAATAATAATTAAAAATTATTTTAAAATTATCTGATGATTTATCTTTTTGATAGCTACTCAGTAAAGTGGCTTCTTTGTCTTTTGAAAAAGCTTCTTGTGCGTTTTCAGATGTTTTGATTTCGTTGCGACAAATGGATTGATATTCTGAATACTTTGTATCGACTTGGTCAGCTTTTTGGGTATTGCTGTTTGTTGCTGACTGACCGCTTGTCGGCACTGAAATATTGCTTACGGGTACTTGGGGCATGCCCGTGGGACCACCCTGCTGAGCATAGGTGTTAAAGTGTATCATAACGAGACTTAAAACTATGATATTTCTAATAAGCTTATGATTTTCAAACTGAATCATATTACCTCTCACCAAAATCATCCGATAAGTTAACAGGTGAAACAAGCTCAGAGACCAAAAACAAGACTACATAAACCTGATCGCAATCAGTCTGGCCAGGCTGTGGTAGAATATATTTTATTAGTGGCTGTTTCAGTTTCAATTATAATAGGTTTAAAAAATGCGTTTAAAGGCGCCGGTGATTTTGTAGATAGATATGTGGGTGCTTATACCCAATGTTTAATGGAGTATGGCGAATTGCCGTCTTTAGGATTAGATGATGCCGAACTAACTAAACATAAGAATGATGCTGAAGAAGGTTGTAATCCAAAGTTTAAGAATTTTACTTTTGCTGAGGGTCGTCCTCCAGCGACATCTACATCGGGTGGCTCTCAATCAAAATCGAGTTCATCTGCGAATGACAAATCTCAAAAATCTAACTCTGAAAACCGTCAGGCAGGTAAAGCAGCAGATGGTGCAAATTCTTCATCATCAGGATCTGCGGGTTCTTCAGGATCAGGTAAAAATGCATCTCCGTACGCTAACGGGAATTTAAGACGAAATGGTTCTGGAACTGTCGCTGACGGAGCTCGTGCAAGTAAAGTTAAAGAAATTGAAGAACAGGCTGAAGGCGATAGACCAGACCGAAGGTCTTCTGGTGCAGAGACACGAACTGTTTATAGAGTTCGTGAAAAGTATCGTGCTCTAACTGGTAAAATGGCAGATGATTTTGAAAAGAACGCAAACAAAACAGCTAAAAGAGAGCCAGGTCGTCAATCGACTATTAAGCCATCAGAGGATGGATATCAGCCTGGTCCACGAGTCAGCTATCCTAAGCAACCAGAAAGAAAAGTCGCAGCTGTTGAAGAGGAAAAAGACTCTGGCTGGGGTTTAGGCGCTTTAGTTAAATGGATCATGATTATAGGAATAATTATCGCAATCGTTATTTTCTTTGGCGGTCAGATCATGAATTACTCAAACTCTGACAGCTAGTTTTTTGATCATTATATAATATACAAATTAGTAAAATCATTCTTGAAACTTTAGCCAATCTGTAAAATAAAGAATTCTCTTAAATACTTGAACGAGGGGCTTAAGTTGGCGAATATTTTTCAAATAAACCAAAGTCGTTTATTTACTTTGGAACAAGCAAATGACTTGTTGCCTCTGATCTATAGAATCACAGAAGAGAGCAGCAAAGAAGTAAAGTATTTGATGTCTTGCATAGATGCCTTACCAGAAAAAAACAGTGAAACTTCGCATGACTTGCAAAATCGTATTAACAGCATCATCGAAAGATGGCAAAATAAGTTAGAGCGACTAGGTATGAGACCAAAAGGTTTATGGCTGGCTGATTTTGATTACGGTGACGGTTATTTTTGCTGGAAGTTTCCTGAAACTAAAATTCAATATCAACACGGCTATCAAGATGGTTTTACAGGTCGCACACTTATAACAGGTGAATCTGTTGTAGATGCAAAAGCGAAAAGAGACCACAAAAATGAGAGTAGCCTTAGCCCAAATTAATTCTTCTTTAGCCAACTTTGATCAGAACGCCGCAAAAATTATTAGTAAAATTAAGCTTTTGTCTGATCAAAAATCTCAACTTATTATCTTTCCTGAAGCAAGTTTATTTGGCTATCATCCGTTTGACTTATTAGAGCGCACACAACTTATTGATGAGCAAAATCGAAGTTTAAAAAAAATATGTGCAAGTATTCCCAAAGATGTTTTTGTTTTGGTTGGTGGATTTGAAAAAAACAAAAACAAAAAAGGCCGCCCGTATTTTAATGCAGTTTTTCTATGTACTAAAAACAAAATAGTTAAAACTTTTCACAAAGAGTTACTTCCATCAGGAGATGTTTTTGATGAAGGTCGATTTATTGAAAAAGGTTCGCTCAAGAATAACTATTTTAAAATTGGTAAAAAAACATTTTTCTTAACTATTTGTGAAGACATATGGGCCTGGGAAAGCGCTCAAAAAAAACTATTTAAGCGTTCAGAATATGTTGATAATCCAATTAAAAAAATCACTAGGCGTCGAGTTGACTTGGTTATTAACATGAGCGCGTCTCCATATTTTTTAGACAAAGTAAAACAACGTAAGCTGGTTGCTTTAGAAACTGCAAAGTATTTTAAAGCTCCGATCATGTACGTTAATATGGTGGGCGCTCAAGACGAAATTATATTCGATGGACAGAGTTTTGTTTTAACTCCAAAAAACAAAATCATTTTTAAAGCGGCCGCATTTGAAGAAGATGTTAACGTAATAGATTTAACAACATTTAAATCTTGGAGTCCTTCAGCTGTTCAGTTAAATGAAATGCAAGAGCTAAGAAAAGCACTGATATTAGGTATTCGCGATTTTACAGCTAAAATAGGCGTTAAAAAAGTTCATTTGGGGCTTTCTGGCGGGATAGACTCGGCACTTGTCGCGGCTCTAGCTGTAGATGCAATGGGCGCATCTAATGTGAGTTTATTTGCTTTACCAACAAAGTTTAATGAAGAAAAAAGTTTTACATCGGCCGAGCAATTAGCAAAAGCATTAGGGATTAAATTAAAAACAATCTCTATTCAGTCTTCGTTTGAGTTTATTAAAAACATTTTAGATCACGAGTTTTCAGTAAAAGAATTTTGTCTGATGCACGAAAATTTACAATCACGTATACGTGGATTGTTTATGATGGCTTATTCAAACTTCACAGGCAGCATGCTATTAACAACTGGTAATAAAAGCGAGTATGCGACTGGATATGCAACGCTGTACGGAGATATGTGTGGTGGTTTGGCGCCAATCGGAGATTTAACAAAAAAGCAAGTTGTGGATCTATGTCGTCTCTATAATAAAGAAATAGAAATTATACCTGAATTTATTATTTCTAGACCGCCAAGCGCTGAACTTAGACCTAATCAAAAAGATCAAGATAGTTTACCTGAATATGGAAAACTCGATAAAGCAGTTGAGAACATTGTTCAAAATAAAAAAGCAGCAAAAAATGAAGTTGAAAAATGGTTGGTCAATCAGCTTATGAAGACAGAGTTTAAAAGATGGCAAGCTCCGCCAATTTTAAAAGTAACATCGCATTCGTTTGGTCGTGGACGTCGTTATCCAATTGCACACAAAGCGACGATTTAAAATAAAAAGCCCATTTGTTTTGGTTGGCGTTCAATTTGTGGAAATTTAAATTCAGGTTTTCCTGTTAATGAAACTAAATTTTCAATTTGAGCAGGTTTGTTACCAACAGAAATTTTTTTAAACATTTCCCAAAATACCATACCACAATAAGTCGCGTCTTCTTCAGCTCTGTGAAAGTCAGTAGACGGGATTTTAAAGTGCTGTACTAAAGTGCCAAGTTTATAATTTGGTAAACCAGGAATAACTTTACGAGAGATAGGTAAAGTATCAATAACAACTCCACGCGGAGCAGGTGTTTCAAATTTTTTGATATCTGACGCTAAAAACTGACAATCAAACGGTGCATTATGAGCAACAAGAACGTCATCACCACAAAACTCAGCAAACGACGGCAAAAGAGAGTCGATTAATGGTTTACCAACCAACATATCATCTGTAATGCCATTCACAGCCGAAGCGCCAGGAGGCATTGGTCTTTGTGGATTTACGAGGGTTGAAAAAATCGATTCAACCTGTCCATCGATGATGCGAACTGCCCCTATTTCAACAATTTGGTCAACGCCTGGTACAGTTCCTGTAGTTTCTAAGTCAAAAGCTATAAATCTCATACTTTATTTGATACATATAAATAATGGACGTTTCAACAAAAACACTTTCAATATTCGAAGATTATGCAGTCGATTCGCTTCCTGTTAAAACTGTTACGTTTAAAGGCAATAAAAATCTGTTAGAATTACTAAATGAACACAAGATAAGCATAAACCAATCTTGTGGTGGGTTTGGATCTTGCACAACGTGTCGAGTAATTGTTCGCAGTAACTTGAAAGATTTGCAGGGTCGAAATGAGATAGAACAAGAAAGAGCCAGCGAACGCAGATTTTGCGCTAACGAAAGATTAGCTTGCCAGCTTGATATTCAACAAGCGCTCGAAATAATTATTCCTTAATATAAAAGTTATTAGTGTATATCCACGTAATCCATTTGATTGAATCCGGCAGAGGAAATCTAGGACTTAGACGTACTTGCAGTCTGTAGACACCAGGATTTTTAATATTAAACACACCCTCGAATGCATTCAAATGGTCAAGTCGAGTGCCATTTTTATACAGGACAACTTCATAAAATGCTGTCGGTTCGCTTGGTAACTTGTAGTAAATTTTTGTTTTGCTATCTAGTTTTATGTCATCACCTAAAAAAGACTTATGATTTTTTTGTATAACATATGTTTCAAAACCATCAGAATTACCGAGAGCATCAAAAGCGACATAACTTCTATGGTTCTTTAAAGCCTGCAAGAGTTTTTCGTTATCAACATTCATGTCGCCAATTAATTCAGATTCGAGCATGACATGTTGAGATGCAATGTCGAAGCTGCTTTCATAACTAGGAAATTTAACAAACCAATTTGCAAAAGGGACTGCACGCGCTGTAGCCTCGGCTCCACAAATAAAAGAAATTTTTCTTTTTTGTGAGAGTTTATCAAATAATTCAAGCTCTTCGGTTGGTTCTTTATATAATCGCATTAAAGCTAAGCGCGGATTAAAAGGATAATAAAGTAAGCTCCAAATAGTCGAAAGCTTGGAGTTTTGCCATGACTTCTGGATAACGTTTTTAAAGTTAATAACTTCAATACCATTTACAGAGCTATTGAAGACTTCACTTTCATCAAAATTTTTTGTTACTGGATGACCAGCAATTGTAAAATAATTTTCAGGATGGCTTAATGGAAAAGTTAAGCCCGGACTAAAACTTTTGTTTTTCGGAGAATACAAAATATAATTAAAGCTATTTTGTTCAATTTTATATGCACTGAGTACACCAACTGAAGACAAATAACGATCTGGCTCTAGAGATTCTGTAAAATTTGTATCAGAGAGCACTATAAAATTAAGTCTAGCTTTTTTAGCCTCTTGAGCTATTGATGTAGGGTCGCCGGACCCTGTTGATAAGTTTGTGTATATGTTAAAAGAAATTTTATAATCATAAAATAATGGAACTAAATTTTCAGTATATTTGCGATTAGGTATGAGTGCGAACTCAAATTGAGAAATGTAAAAACCGTATACGACAAAGCCAATTAAGCCACAAGCAAGAGCTAAAAAAATTCTATTCATTTCTCATCTCATACAGCTTCATTTTTAGTTCAGGGTAGTCTTTAAGAACATTTTTTTTAATGTGATCAGAGTTTATAGGCCACTCTGTTAAATCATATTTTAAGACATAGTATTTTTCTTGGCTCGGTTTAGATTCAGATAATGTATCGTAAAAATCAAAACGTGATAAATCACGCAATTTGTAAACTTGTTTGCCGGTCATTAAATTAATCAAAGAGGATAATTGATAGGTTGGGCCATACACAGGATTTAAATCTTTGATATCGGAATAGAATAAGTTGACAGCATCTGACGTCGGCAAGACCAGAGATTTATTTTTGAATTTTGGTGAAAAATAAAAAAACAAACCACCAAGGTATAGAGCACAACAATAAACTAGCGCCAAGAGGATCGTTTTTTTATGTTTATAATCAACATCAATTAATGCCATGGCGTGTGACCCCACGGGCCAATTGGCTTCGACCTTTGCTTTAAAAGAACTGTATAAAAAGAATAGCCATTGTGAGTAAGCACTTACGTTGGCGACTGATTTTTTTGATTTAATTAAATTAATAAATAAAAATGGATTAAAAATAAAGACTTGTCCCAATAAGTACGTGTATGTCCACCACAATTGATAATCATAGATTGAACTAAGGCCGTGATTGAGTTGAAATTTGAAAGATGCAAAATCATTTTTGATATTCCAAATAAGTACAGGGCTAGAGAAAATTAAACCAAAAATAAAAGTTAATGGTACGTATTTAAATTTTATAAGCTTAATTTTTTTAGTTAAAATGAGACCAATTAACAAAGTAAGCGGAAAAAAAACGATATGGTATTTAGAGCAGAATCCAAGGCCTAAAAAAATACCAAGTAAAGCATAGTATTTTTTTTGCTGGTGAATCAGAATTTTTAGCACTGACCAAAAACTTAAAGCCCAAAACAAAAGTAAAGGTACATCGGGTGTAACTAAAAAGCCGCCAATGCCAATCAGTGGATTCGAAAAAAAGAAAAATGCAAACAGAAGAATTGATTTTTTATCGGGATGATCTGTTTTTGATAGAAAATAAATTTTAAACCAAACTGCAAAAGTTAAAGTGCTAACAAAAGAAAAAATAACTCTTAACGAAAACCACTCTGGAATTACTGGTATGTATTGAGTTAAACTCGCTAACCAAGCCACCATTCCAGGGTGATCATAGTAACTTAACTGTAGGTTTTGCCCCCATACCCAATAGTATGCTTCGTCTCCTGCGACAGGTAAGGCGTAGCTAAGAAGACACTTTAAAACAAACGTGAAAAATAAAATATAATATGTAAGCTTGTGGCTTTTCACTAGTAAGTTACTTCGATAGGTTTATTATGCGGCGATAAAAGACCTTTGTTTTGTCCATTAATTGTGATGTTTACAGAGCTGCCATCTTCGGCTCTGATATGCAATCCACTGCTTGATTTTAAAATTTGGTAAGTATTAGCTTTCAAAATAATTTTCTTAAAATCAGCTGTGTTTCCTTTTGCATACTCAATAGCGGTGTCTTTGCGTGCTTCTAAAAGCATTTCTACCGGAGTCCCTTTTGATTTTTCAACAGGTGACTTAACTAAAGTTTCTGGTTTAGGTGCTTCGGTCTTTTCAGCTTCTTTAGTTGTTGGCTTGTTGTCACTTGCGGCAACATTTGTTGTCGCGACCGCTGAAGTAGAATTTGTCGTTGATGATGTTGATGGAACAGACTCTAAAGCCGCTTGTACTGGTGCTGAGGCCGCAGCTGGAGTTGTATCATGACCAGCTGTAGTCGTTTTCGCATCAGTTTTTTCTTTAACAGCTGAAGGCAATACTTCTTTTTCATAATGAGAAATAATTTTATTAATCGTAACAATTGCCACAATAAGACTTAACACAACGGCAAATGTAGTAATGTGGTTTTTCGTTAAACCACCCTCATATTTTTTTCCAGAAATAGATTCAGCTTGGCCACCGAAATCAATTTTAGGGCGTTTATTAGTTTGGTGTCCGTGGTGCGACGCAGGTGCTTGTTGCTCAGTGCTTGCTTGAGTTGATGAGCTTTTGTTGACTGGTGAAGTTGTTCCCATTTCTTCATGAAACTGCTTTAGCACGGACTCTGTATCTATTTTTAAGTAGTCAGCATAGCTTTTAACAAAGCCACGAATAAAAGTTTTTGCTGGCAACTCATCAGTTTGACCGTTCTCGATGGCTTGCACTATACGAGGACTTAGTTTCAAAGCATGTGCAACATCTTGTACTGTTAAATTCTTATTGATTCTTTCTGATTTAAGTAGTTCGCCAGTTATTTTCATAAACTTCCTTTATCCACAAGTTCGATCATTTTTTTAGCTTGTTCGTGGTATCTTCCGTTGGGGTAAAACGATCTAAGTTCTTTGAATTTTAAAATTGATTGTTTTTTTTCACCCGCTCTGTAAAGAGAGATCGCTAAATAATATAGACCCTCATCTTGCTGTGTCTGTTTACAGAGTTCGGCTGCCTTTTCTAGTTGTTGTTGGGCTAATGACAGTTGCTTAAGCTCTAAATAACTGCGTCCTAGGTATGTTTGAACTAGACAATCTTCGCGATTTTTTTGCAAGACGAGTTTAAAGTTTTTGATCGCAGCTTGGTAATTTTGCATTTTAAATTCGATTAGACCAAGATTAGCATAAGCCTTAAATCCGTATGGGTATGTTAAGTCAGCCAAAACCTCAGCTAAGCTTTTGCGAGCAAGATCGTATTTTTGAATTTCGATGTAGACGCGAGCAAGACTATTTCTAGCGTCGGTAAACTTAGGATCGATTTCAATAGCACGTTTATAATGAGCAATTGATTCGTCGAACTTTTCAAGAAAATAATAAACAATACCAAGATTGTTTTCAATGGATGCATCATTTGGATTTAACTCCTCTGCAGCCAATAGCTCTTTAAGCGCCAGTGGGTAATTTTGTTTTTCTAATTGCGAAACGCCAAGCTGCATTCGAAGTTGAGACTTTTCTAAATCTTTTTTACTAACAGTATTACACGAGACTAGCATGAGTAGGGCTGTAAAAAGTATGGTTTTTAACATACAAATATTAAAGCTTGTTAAGCCACCAAGGGTCAACTATTTAGACCCTTTGAATAAGACATAGGGTTTCAAAATGGTCAGTTTGTGGAAACATATCAAAAATCTGCAAGAACTGAATTTTAAAGGAATAGCCGTGTTTTTCTAAAAAGCTCAAATCTCTGACCAAAGAAACCGGGTGACAACTAATATACAAAAGGTGCGCAGGTGACTTTTGAGCAATTGCGCGCAACAAAAGTTGTTCGCAGCCCTGTCTTGGCGGATCTAGAAATACCAGGTCTTTTGAGAGCTCATTTTGAATGGCAAATAATTCTGATTTAGTCGTAAAAAAACGAATTTTCTTTTGAAGAGACTCTGCTTGGATTCTTTTAACGGCTGCTTGCGTAAGTTCTGGGTTAAGCTCAACAGCATCGATTTGTAATTGAGGATGGATTTTAGCTAACTCAAACGTAAAATTACCACTGCCAGCATAAAGTTCGGTTATATTTTGTGGGTTGATCGTGCGCACCAGATCAATTGTAGAGCTAACGAGTTTTTGATTTACAAAACGATTAACTTGAGAAAAAGAAACGCCCTCGCTTTTGGTGCCAATGGGGTAAAAATGGATTTTTTGCTCTGAATCAATTTTAAGTTCGAATTTTTTCAGTTTTTCAGTGGGTCTAATTTTTGATTTATTTTGTTTAAACCAAGTTCGTAAATCGTCTTCGATAATGAGACAATCATTGATATCAACAAGGTCATGAGATTCGGGTTTGAAGTAACCAATTTCTTTTCCCATTTGCTTGAGCTGAACACGATTTCTATAACCTAATGAGTGATCATCTTGAACAGTGGTTTTTAGTTCAAACTCTGTATGTGCTGGTAAAAATTTGGCGAAAAGTTCACGCAGTAAAAGTTCTTTTTGCGTGACTTGCGTTTCTTCTTTGATGTGTTGCCAAGGGCAGCCACCACAATCATTGTAGTGTTCACATGGTGGTGTTCGGCGCGATGTACTTGGCGTCAGAATTTCTACGATTTCACCAATTAAAAAATTTTTTTCAACAGAGACAATTTTAATTTTTAAGTGATCGTCAGGAGTAGAGCGCGGAACGAAGCAAACAATTTTCTGATCTTGAAAAGGAATACGACTTACACCCGAACCACCAATAGCCATTTTCTCAATACTAACCTGGTGAATAGAATGCAAAAGGGACTCTAGTTGAGAGTCCCTTTTTTTATTTTGTGAATGACGAGAATCTTTTTTGTGATCCACGAAATTACATATTTACTAATTCGTGTTTGTCAAAAAAGATTGCTAATTCGCGCTCAGCAGAAGCAACTGAATCAGAACCGTGAACTGCATTTTCGCCCATTGAGTCACCGTGTTTAGCACGGATTGTGCCTGGGTTAGCTTTTTTAGGATCTGTAGCGCCCATGATTTCGCGGTTTTTAAGAACTGCGTTTTCGCCAACTAAGCACATTAACAAAACAGGACCAGAAGTCATGAAGCTAACTAATTCACCAAAAAATGGACGCTCTTTGTGTTCAGCGTAGAATAATTCACATTTTTCTTTTGATAACATAGATAATTTCGCAGCTGCGATTTTTAATCCACTTGTTTCAAAAGTGTTGATGATATCACCCATTGCATTTTTCTTTACTGCATTAGGTTTGATGATAGAAAATGTTCTTTCGAAAGCCATGTTTAACTCCTTAGTTTTTATGCATTTTATAGCTATTAAGGTGTAAACCGACCACTGATTTGGGTCAAATTATTTTCGCCCGGTCAACGCTTACAATGTAATAAATTAAAAGCGCCCTAAGCATGTTGTTAGAAACAGCCCGCTATAGCCTGCCTCTTTAGTGTTTTTTTCTACTGTGCTTGTGATGGCCGATGTGCTGTAGTGCTCAAATTGCCTAAACACTGCGCGATATCCCAAAATAAATGAAAAGTTATAAGGTGCATTCATACCAAAACCCATTTCGTAACCTAAACCTGGGTTTGGGCTATAACTGACATTGTTGAGATAGTAGGGATGGCCTTGAATCGGGATATATATTCCCCCAATAGTTATAAAAAGTTTATTAGAAAAAATGTTTACATAGCGATCATAACCGATATGAAAAAAGAGGTGTCCAAGTTTGAAAACATTATCTTTATTTGATGGGTCGTAAATTTCACCAAACTTTTCATACCCAACAAAAAGCAGTCCTCGATTGTCTCCGTCTTGGGCTTTTAAACCAAGCGCGAAAGAAACATAACTATCATTTTTGAATTTAACGTTGAAATTATCACTTAGAAAAGTAGAGCTTTTAACTGAGGTTGAAAGATAAATGGCAGAAGTCACAGTATTGTAACCAGTCGAATTTTCTTCAGACATGTGTTTAGGTAGAGTAGAGCTTTGAATAATGTCATTGCTGAAAACGGGCAGTGGTCTAAAGAACAAGGCTATTAAAGTGAATTTAAAAAAAAGAGATCGCATATTTTTCTATTATGAAATTTTCTATTATATTTTTGCAACTTGAAATAATGAAAAAGTCTGTTTAGCCTGATCTTCGAGGTAAAACATGCGATATGTATTTCGATTCGCTATTTTCATATTTTTATTTTGTATTTGTTCATGCGGAACACAGCTTAAAAACTTACCAATAAACAAGCAAACGGGATTAATTACTGATGAAAAGGGCTTATCAAAAACTGCTGCCGTGATTAAGTCAGAAAAAATTGAAGTACAACAATTCAAGAGCATGATTTTTGTTGCTAACGGTGGTGAGTTTGCTGTTCAGCAAGTTAAAGAATTAGGATTTTTTGACCAAGTCGTCAATCCTGAGCAGCTTGAAAAAAGAATTTTAGATAACAACTTACAAAGCAAAATTTACTCGATAAAGACGGGCGAAGATCTTCATGATCTCGCGAAATATGAAAAGCCTTTTTTGGTTTTGTATTTTAAAAAAGTCGATTTAGCAACAAAGCCCAATACGCATGATTTTTATTTGCAGATGGTGGTGAGTAACCCACTAACACTTCAAGATGTTTTTACCACGCAAGTGCCATTGAATATTTGGACAGGTAATGTAAATGATCAAAATACACGTTACCCCTTGTTTAATGCTTTCTACAGTTGGATCAGCTCGAATAAAAACTAAAACTTAAGCGAGTTTAATTTTTTTAGTGCATCTTGATAATAGAGGCACTCAACACCCTCTGATAAGCGCGAATTTTCATCTTGTGATATTAAAATTTTAAGCGATTTCTTTTTGTATTTTTTGTCAAAATCAGGGCCTAAGTTTTTTAAACTTCTTATTTCATCGTCAGTTGTAGATGTTGCGGATTTAATTTCAATTAAAATAAACTCATTTTGCGGTCGTTGAATAATAAGATCAATTTCTTGTCCTTCTTTGGTGCAAAGATATGAAAAACTCCATTCATGACGATGTCGCTCTGCAATTTTGCGAATTTCCATAATAATAAATGTTTCAAATAAATGACCGTAGTATGCGGTATGTTCAATCATTGGAACAGACAAGGTTTTTTCAATAGCTCGAACAACGCCTGTATCAAAGAAATAAAATTTATCAGCTAAACGGACTTGTTTTCGAATTGAAGTATCAAAACCAGGTAATCTAAAGCCAATTAGAGTATCTTCTAAAATCTCGAAATAACTTTCAATAGTTGTAGATTCAACTCCTATTTGCTTAGCTATTTTGGATTTATTTATAATTTTAGAATTCATCTGTGCAGCTATTTGCAAAAATTTTCTAAAAGGCTCTAATTTCCGAACCCATTGCTCTTGCTGAATTTCTTTTTCTATATACGTATAAATATATGCTTTTAAGTATTCATGCACCTCTTCGGTGCTCGTTGAAAAATAAGACTCTGGTAAAAGTCCACGCTCAAGAGCTTTTTTTAGGATAAAATTATCACCAAGTTCAAAATAACTAAGTGAGTACATAAAATATACCGAGGCACGACCAGCCAGTAAATTGACTCCTTTTTGTTTGAGTTTTCGTGAACTTGAACCTGTGAGCACAAAAATTCTTTTATTTTCAGAAATTTCTTTATGTACGACATCGAGCAGGGCAGGAACTTTTTGAACTTCATCAATAATCACAGTTTTATTTTTGTTGGATTTCAGTTGAAGAATTTCACTCAGTTTTTTGGGTTGAAGCAGAAATGTTTCATAGACCTCTGGATCAAGCAAATTAATAAAAATTGTATCTTTATCTGCATATGTTTGTTTAAGCCATGTGCTTTTGCCAACACCGCGTGAACCAAATATAAAATAACTTCGTGATTTCAAAGGGTTAAACAATCTATTGACCATAAGCTGAAATTATCCGCTATTTTTGGTTTATGGTCAATAGGGTGGTCGAGTTATAGATTATGAGTATATCAAGAACCAATTAAATGTATTTAAGAGAAGCTATAAGGTGTGTTTTGAATAACTTAAATGAAAAGCTTAATATTGTTTTCGCAAATAACTTAGTTTAAATTTTTGAAATGGCAAAAAAGTCAAAAAAAATAACTATTGTTCATACTCACCCAAGACGCGTGAAGCCCAGTGTAAAAAACCCAATAGGTGTAACAATTGTAGATGAACACTTGCGAAGATTGCCAGGAACATATTTAGATGAGTTAGAAATTTACAAAATTGCAAACAGTTATAAAATTAAAAATATTCCACGACCTTCTAAAAATAAATTAAATATGGAAGGCGAAAACAAGTGTGATGATTTAATTGCGATTTGGACTGATTATTTTAACAATCTCTTTTCTATCAAACCGCCACTAGATGTTGACATGATAAAAGCCTTAGTAGGCAGTGAGTCTGAATTTATATTAAATCCTAAAAATCCAGTTGCTATCGGAATAGCACAAATAACAAAAGAGACTTTAAAAATAATTCAAGATCCAAATGGTGAAGTCAAAGGTTTCATATTCAATAAAATTAGCCAAAAAGATTTAAAAAATCCAGATATTGCAATTCCTGTTGCCGTAAGATGGCTCGCGTACAAAAAAGAAAGAGCAGAAAGCAAGTTAGGTCGAGCTGCGACTCATGAAGAAATTATTTTAGAATACAAAGGTCTTTTAAAAAGTAAATCTGATTATAAAAAAAATGCACTAAAAAAATACAGAGGTCTGTATGATAAGCTTAAGAAATAAATTCACTTCAATAATTACTCTATTATTTTTAGTAAGCTGCAAAACAAAAGATGCATTTGAAATTAAAGTATATAACTTAAATAATGAGCCTAACGCGCTTAACTTAGTTACAGTAAATCCTAAAAACATTGTACATGAATGTATATTTTTAAATGCCGAAGCAGAAAATAAATGGCGATATCAATATATGATGTATATATTAAACGACCAAAAAGAAGTGATTCCTGTGATGTATGCTATCCATCAAGAAAAATCGGTCTGTAATGAACACTTAAAAAAAGTGGAAAAAATAATAAAACAAAATGATTTGGTCAAATTATGCTTACGCGAAATACTCAAAAATGATTCTACAAGCGCTGAGTACATTAAATTTGGTCAACTAGGTAAATTTCCAATTAAATTTGAACCACTAACTTTTGGTTCTATTTGCTCTGCAAACAAATGCTATAATTCGAATTCGGCATGGACTCATACGTGTCCTGGATTTCAAATTTCTAATGACTAATGTATTATCTGGCTGGCCCAACACCTGCACAAATAAAAAAGCTATAAAGGGACTTCTCACTTTATAGCTTCTGAAGTGCTGACCTTTTCCGACAACCGAATCGGAGGGTCATATGAACTATACGACATATAGTAAATATCGACGCATATTAAGTTTAGCTTTAATGGTTTTTGCGGTTATTAAGATTATCATCCAGATATTTTTAATGCTTCAAGAATTTTAGTTTTATTTAGATTTCAGATGTAGGACGTTAATTCCAGAATTTTGATTTGTAATCAAGACCATGGTCGGGATTGAAAATCCCGGGGAATGTCAGAACATGGATGAAGCTATTGAGTGGGGTTTTAAAAGCTGTCACATTTACAATTGACCATATGGACATATCAACTCAAGATTTAAAAATGGACATATACTATATTCTTGCATTGGTAATTCCTACTTCTTTAGTTGCATTTTTTTCTACTATCGCTGTCTTTTTAGTTCGAAAATATAATAAGCGTAGTTTTACATTGAGCGCATTTCTGTCTACTGCTGCTGTGACCTTACTTATCTTTTTATGGGTAACGACAAATAGACAACTCTTTAATCTTCAATGTAAACGAGCCTACGGCGAAGCAAGTGCTGACTTTAGGATGTGTGATAATCCTGCGAACGGAATCGCAATGATTACTCAATTTCCGATGCTAATGATGGTTGCAGTGCTAATAGCGACAGTAATTTTTTTAAAACTGAAGCCTTTAAAACATAAACAATAAAAAACCCCGAGCATTTGCACACTCGGGGTTTTGCATAAGACAACAATCTAAATAAAAACTATTTAAGCATTGATTTTAAAGTTGTTCCCATGTCGGCTGGAGATCTTGCGATTTTACAGCCAGCAGCTTCTAGGGCTGCAAATTTTGCTTCTGCAGTACCTTTGCCACCACTGATGATTGCGCCAGCGTGTCCCATACGTTTTCCCGGAGGAGCCGAAGCGCCTGCGATAAATACCGCTACAGGTTTTTTGAATTCTTTTTTGATGTATTCAGCAGCTTCTTCTTCTGCAGAACCACCAATTTCACCGATCATGATTACTGCGTCAGTGTCTTTGTCTTCGTTAAATAATTTTAAAACGTCGATAAAGTTTGTTCCGTTAACTGGATCGCCACCGATACCAACGCAAGTTGATTGACCTAATCCTAAAGCAGATAATTGGCCAACAGCTTCGTAAGTTAGTGTACCTGATCTCGATAAAACACCGATACGACCTGGTTTGTGAATGTGACCTGGCATGATACCAATTTTACATTCGCCTGGAGTAATTACGCCAGGGCAGTTCGGTCCGATTAAACGAGTGCGTTTGCCTTGCATGTATTTTTTAACTTTAACCATGTCTAATACTGGAATACCTTCTGTGATACAGATAACTAAATCCATATCAGCATCAACAGCTTCCATAATAGAATCAGCCGCAAATGGAGGTGGAACGAAAATCATTGAAACATTACAGCCAGTTGCTTTTTTTGCTTCTTTAACTGTGTTGAAAACAGGAATGCCTTCGTGAACAGTGCCGCCTTTACCTGGAGTAACACCGCCAACCATTTGAGTGCCGTATGCTTTACATTGTGTCGAGTGAAATGAACCTTGAGATCCAGTCAAACCCTGACAAATAACTTTTGTATTTTTGTTAATTAAAATAGCCATTATTTAAAATCCTTATTTGATAGCTGCAGTAATTTTTTTAGCTGCATCAGTTAAATCGTTTGCTGGAATAATATTTAAACCACTGTCAGCTAAGATTTTTTTACCAAGTTCAACGTTTGTACCTTCTAAACGAACAACCAAAGGAACTTTTAGACCAACTTCTTTAGAAGCGGCAATAACACCTTCTGCGATCACATCACATTTCATGATACCACCGAAAATATTAACTAAAATACCTTTTACGTTTGGATCTTTAAGAATGATTTTAAATGCATTTGTGACTTTTTCTTTGTTAGCACCGCCGCCAACATCTAAAAAGTTAGCTGGAGAAGCTCCGTGTAACTTAATGATGTCAAGAGTTGCCATTGCAAGACCAGCACCATTCACTAAGCAACCAATGCTGCCTTCAAGTTTAATGAAAGCAAGATCAAATTTAGAAGCTTCAATTTCTGTTGGCTCTTCTTCAGTTAAATCACGCATTTCAACAATAGCTGGTTGTCTGTAAAGTGCATTTGAATCAAAATTCATTTTTGCATCTAAACAAAGAACATCGCCCTCTTTAGTTACAACTAAAGGATTAATTTCAGCAATTGAGCAGTCGCATTTTACGAATGCTTCATATAAGCCCATCATGAATTTAACAGCTTTATTAACAACGTCTGCAGACATACCGATTGCGAAAGCTAACTCACGAGCTTGCCATGCGCCTAATCCAGTTGTTGGATCAATATCAACTTTTTTGATTGCGTTTGGATTGTGTTCAGCAACTTCTTCGATGTCCATTCCACCTTCAGAAGAAGCCATCATTGCAACACGGCCAGTAGCGCGGTCGATAAGACATGCAACGTAGTATTCTTTAGCAATGTTACAACCTTGTTCGATGAAAACACGGTTTACTTTTTTACCTTCTGGTCCTGTTTGGTGAGTGACCAAAGTCATTCCCAAAATTTTTGATGCCCAGTCTTTAACTTCGTCTAGTGATTTTGCAACTTTTACGCCGCCGCCTTTACCGCGTCCACCAGCATGAATTTGAGCTTTAACAACCCAAACTGATCCACCCATTTCTTTAGCCGCAGCAACTGCCTCATCAGGAGTGCTGGCGATTTTTCCTTTTAGCGTAGCTACGCCAAATTTTCTTAAAACTTCTTTCGCTTGAAACTCATGTATATTCATTGAAAAATTCTTTCTGTTAAAAAATTACTGAACTGTTTTCAAAATAGAAACAAGTGAACGAACAGCTTCAACAGATTTGTCGAATTCTGCTTTTTCATCAGCATTGAATTTGTAATCAACGATTTTTTCTAAACCATTACCGCCGATAACACACATTACGCCAACCATTAATTTGTCGTTTACACCGAATTCGCCATTTAACTCAACAGCAACTGGTAATACACGTTTTTGATCTTTTAAAATTGCTTCTGCCATTTCAATAGCACCACGAGATGGAGCATAGTATGCAGAACCAGTTTTTAAGTGACCGCCGATTTCAGCGCCAGCTTGTTTTGTACGAGCGACGATAGCAGCAACTCTTTCAGCCGGGATCAAATCCATTAAAGGAACTGAGCCAACAGAAGCAGTTCTTACAAGAGGAACCATTGCATCGCCGTGATTTCCTAAAACAACACCAGTCACATCTTTAATTGAAACATTTAGCTCTTCAGCGATAAATGCGCGGAAACGAGCTGAATCTAAACAACCACCCATTCCCAATACTCTTTCGCGAGGGAATCCAAGTTGTTGTTTAGCATAAACAGCCATAACATCCATTGGGTTACAAACAACGATAACAGTTGAGTTTGGAGCGTGTTGTTTTACACCAGCACATACGTCTTTTACGATTTTAGCATTGATACCGACTAATTCGTCACGGCTCATACCAGGTTTACGTGGCATACCGGCAGTGATGATAACAACATCTGCGCCAGCGATATCAGCGTAATTGCTAGTACCTTTAACTTTTGAATCAAACATTTCGATTGGAGCGGCTTGAAATAAATCTAAAGATTTACCGATTGCTGCACCTTCGTTAACGTCTAACAAAACAACGTCACCAAGTTCTTTTTGAGCTGCCCAGTGAGCAGTTGTTGAACCAACAAATCCAGCGCCGATGACTGCGATTTTTTTTCTTGTATGTGCCATAATAGTCTCCTTACTTTTGACATTTAAAAGCATATTTTTGAATGCGTATTTTTTTAAGAAAAAAGATACCTTTCAGGTTTAATACGATAAGCTGCAAAGCTCAAGTCTAGATGCCGATTTCATGTTGCAACTAGCAATGAGTTCGCAGTCAAAATATGATTTAATCAAATGCAAAATACTGAGCTGATTCAATTGATCAGAGTTGAGAGGATAATATGGCATCGCAAAATGTAGAAATTGTTAAAAAATACTTCCAAGCATTTAACGAAGGTCGCACCAAAGACATGATCGCCTTACTGCATGCCGATGTGGAACACGATATCAATCAAGGCAAAACCCAAACAGGCAAAGAAGCGTTCATTAAGTTTATGCAACACATGGACACTTGTTATAAAGAACAACTTAAAGATATGACTCTTTTCGCGGCAGAATCTGGATCAAAAGTTTCAGCTGAATTTGATGTTCATGGAACATATTTAAAAACTGATGGTAGCTTGCCACCAGCTCATGGGCAAAAATATGTGATACGAGCAGGATCTTTTTTTGAAATTACAGACGGTCTCATTAAGCGAGTGACAACGTATTACAACTTACCTCAATGGGTTGAAATGGTTAAATAATGAGCGTCACTGTTACGCGAATAACTCCAGCAGAGGCCGAGCGGAACTTGCGCGACATCGCAGATGTTCGGATTAAGGTTTTCCGTGAGTTTCCATATATTTACGATGGGTCGTTTGATTATGAAGTTAAATATTTGGGCCGCTATTTTAAAGCAAAAAATGCTGGTTTTGTCGTCGCTCAAGATACTGAAAAAAACAATCAAATTGTCGGAGTTGCGACCTGTTTACCTTTAGTAGAAGAAGAAGATTTCGTACAAAAACCATTTATTGAAAATGATTTTCCGATCGAACAATTTTTCTATTTTGGAGAAAGTGTTTTATTGCCTGAATATCGTGGTCTAGGTTTAGGTCATAAGTTTTTTGACGAAAGAGAAAAATACGCAAGGTCTTTTAAAAATATCCAGTTCACAACTTTTTGCGCAGTTGAGCGCGAACCAGGTCATCCACTTAAACCTTTAAATTATCGTCCACTTCATCAGTTTTGGAACTCAAGAGGATACGAGCAGCAACCACGTTTAATAAGTGAATTTGAATGGCTTGATCTTGGCCAGATGCATGAAACAAAAAAACAAATGAGTTATTGGATTAAATCATGGAAAACACCAGAAAAATTAAAATAGCGCTTGCTCAATATCCGATTGATTTCTTTCACTCTTTAGAAGATTGGAAAAACAAAATCAATACTTGGGTTGAAGAAGCAACAAATAACAAATCAAATATTTTAGTATTTCCAGAATATGGCTCAATGGAGTTAACTTCGTTGCTCGCAGAGCAAGATCGAGCTCAATTAAATATTCAAGCGCGTTTACTTAAAGCTTTTGTGGACGACTTTATCGAACACTTTAAAAAATTAGCTATTAAATTTAAAATCTATATAGTTGCGCCGAGTATTCCAGTTTATCATTCAGAAATTTACACAACCAATAGAGTTTTTGTTTTTAGCCCCACAGGACAGATTGAGTATCAGGATAAATTTTTTATGACTCGTTTTGAGAACGAAGAATGGAATATTCAATCTGGCGAAAAAGTTATTAAAGTTTTTGAAACAGAAAACTGCCGCTTTAGCATATCAACATGTTTTGATGTTGAGTTTTCGTTTCCGGCACTGGCAGCAGCTCAAGCAGGCGCTGAATTAATTATTGCGCCAAGTTGCACAGAAACAATTAAGGGTGCTAACCGCGTCCATATCGGAGCACGTGCGCGTGGCCTAGAAAATCAAATTTATGTCGCAGTATCGCAAACAATTGGCGAAGCAAAATGGTCACCAGCTGTTGATCTTAATTACGGATACGCAGCTGTGTATTGCACACCAGATGTGGGTTTTGCGGACGATGGTATTATACAATCAGGTGAACCGAATAACTCTGGTTGGATTTATGCCGAACTTAGAATGAGCCATTTACAAAAAGTTCGTGACCACGGTGCTGTCTATAATTTTAAAACGCATATACAAACCAAGCCTGTGTTGCCAATTCAAGCAAAAGTCATCAAATTGACTTAAAATATTCAAAAATTAACTAAGCTGAATGCATAATTGCTTGAAATGCTGACCAGAATTCAGTTTGATAGAGCTCATTCGGAGAATTCATATGAAAACAATGATTAAACAATTTATTGCAATCTTAATGTTATCTACTCTTGCGCATGCGGCCCAGACGCAAGAAGCCAATGAATCTATTTTTTCGCGCAGTCAAAAATTTGATCGCGAAGGTGTTGAACTTTATGATTCAAATTTAGAGCTTAAGGGATATAAAAAAATTGGATTTGGATTGTCTTCTGGTGGCTTGACGGGGACTTTGGGTGCTAATTTAGAAATTAACGTTGCTAAATTAGATGCTGTTGGATTTGGTATCGGCACGGGTAAAGCCTTTAATTCATTCAATATTAATTGGAAACGTAATTATGAATCTGCATATTTATCTCCATATATTAAGGCTGCCTATGCAAACTGGTTTAATTCGTCATCGTCAGGTTCTGCTGATCAGTCAGACATCTTAAAAAGAGTTTTAAATGAAAGCGAAATCCGAGAAAATCGTTTTGCGAAACATTTTTTAGCAGCCGGAGCTGGTCTTGAATACAATCAACTTGAAGGTGAACTTTCTGGATTAAACTTTTACGGTGAGTTATTAGTGATGACTGAGTTGAAATCTTCTAAGTTTTTACCAACTGCAGGCATTGGTCTTACTTATTTTTACTAAATTCACAAAAAACGATCTTTATCTAAAAGAAAAGGAGCTTTAAAGCTCCTTTTTTTATTTTTATGACTTCTTATTTTTGTCTGTGTTTAAATACTCTTTTGGAAGTCTCTATTTAGAACCTGAAACCTAGACAATAGGTGAGAATTTAAATCAAAAATGTATTCAATTGAGATAAAAAAAAAGGGCCAACATATTCTGTCAGCCCTTTCGAAAGCTATTGCTTTACAAAAACAACTACTTCTTTTTAGCTTTTTTAGTAGCTTTTTTTGCAGTTTTTTTAGTAGCTTTCTTAGTAGCTTTTTTTGCTTTTTTCTTTGCCATGGTTGCTCCTCCCGGATGATCACATTGCTGTAATCACGTTGTTGTTGTTGTGACTTTTCAGTCTCCCTAAATAAATTGTTAACAAAATGATTTGATCCGTCAACAAAAAAATTCTCTTGCATTTATTTTGCGTTGTTTTGATTTCAAAAAAGGAGAATTAAGTGATTTTTTTGCTGCTTTCGATCTTCGGATTGTTCATGAGCGATCGATTCGTGTCTCGACTTGAGAAATTTAAGTTAGTTTCAGATAACAAACGAAAATTATTTATCGCTGTGAACATTCCAAGCATCTATTTTCTGTTTTTCAAAGATCAAATCATTATATTTTTTATTTATATCGGTTTAATTTTGCTGAGCTTAACTTTTTTTAGCATTTATTTTCATTTTTTTCTTAAAAAAGTATTTTTCAACTCACATATTCGAGTTATCGATGCAGTGTTGATGATGCTAAAAACAGGAATTTCTCCTCTGAGTGCAGTCAAAACAGTTCATCAAACGCTCAACAAGCATGAAAAAGTTGTTTTTGAGCCACTACTTTTTATTAATTCAGATTTAAAAGTGCCAATTTACGCGAGCAACGCGAGTATTGAAGAATTTTTTTCGGAAATCGAATCCATTTTAAGATCAAATACTAAGGTTATTGATCAACTTGATCGCTTTCGTAAAGGTTTGCGCATTCAAAAAAATATTCGACATAGGTCAAGAGTGGCATCTTTGCAGGTGCGTATGCAGGCTATAGTAGCTGTGTGTATTTATATCTTTTTGTTTTTATTCGCCATTTATGAACTTGATTTGTTGAAATACGTTTCAGCGATGGTGTTTTCGCTATTGATGATGGCTTGTGGAGTGTATTGGATACTTTTAAAAGGGAGTAAAATCAAATGGACGGTGTAAACTTACCAATAGTGTTGGTTTTGGTTTGGGATTTAAAACGTGTTCTAGATAAGGGTTTATCTGTTCAAAGTGGTGTGCAAACTTTTTTAAAAAGGAAAAATGACGATAAATTTGTAAATCAGATGAGGATCTGGTTGCAATTAGATAAAAATGCACGACTTGTGCACGCACAAAAGTATTTTAACATGCATCAAATGGCGGTTTTACGAACAATTGAGCTTGGATTGAGCGGACAATCAATTTATGAGCAGATATGTAATCTTGAAAGTGAAATCGTTGAAACATGTGAAACGGATATTCAAGAACATATCGCAAAGCTTCCGATATTAATGCAGATTCCGCTGATATTCCTAGTATTTCCAGCTATTTGCATTTTATTGCTTGTGCCAACTTTGGCACAATTGAGTTTCTAGATTTGACTTGTTTTCATACTGGCGTAAATGATATTTTCATTGAATGTCGAAAGATCAAAAAAACGTCATTTTGCACGAGTTATTGACCGAATTAACTAAAAAAAACTCTCAACCTAAAACTATTCGTAAATTGTGTGAGCAATTAAATATCCCGTTTAATGGCGACACAATTGAGTTAATGACATACGTATTAGGCTCACATCTTATTCAAGCTCCAACTGTAAAAACTCAAACTCAAACGAAAAAGAAAAACCATGAAATCAATCACTAGCTCAATAATAGATACAATAGGTGGAACACCACTTATTAAACTCAATAAAGTCACTCAAAACTCGCCACATACTTTTTTAGCGAAAGTCGAATATTTTAATCCAGGCGGATCAATTAAAGACAGAATTGCATTATCAATAATTGAAGCCGCTGAAAAACGCGGTGAAATCAAACCAGGTGGGACAATTGTTGAAGCGACATCGGGTAATACAGGTATTGGTCTAGCTTTAGTAGCTGCGGTCAAAGGATATAAGTGTATTTTTGTGTTGCCAGAGAAAATGAGCGAAGAAAAAAGAGCATTATTAAGAGCTTACGGGGCTAAAGTTGTCATCACACCAAATGGATTAGAACCGGAACATCCTTTAAGTCACTATTCAGTTGCAAAAAAGATTGCAGATACGACTGAAAATAGTTTTTACACGAATCAATATCACAATATGGATAATTTTGATATTCACTACAAAATCACTGGTCCTGAAATTTGGAATCAAACGGGTGGTCAGGTTGATTTATATGCTGCTGGCGTTGGAACCGGCGGAACTCTTTCGGGGGTTGCTCAATTTCTTAAAGAAAAAAATCCTCAAGTCAAAATTCTCTGTGTTGATCCGATTGGTAGTATCATTCACGATTTATTTTACCACGGTAAAGTCGTAGAACCGCCAGGACCATACAAAGTTGAAGGCGTTGGCGAAGACATGTTGCCGGATAACTGTAAATTAAACTTATATGACGATGTTATTAAAGTATCGGATCAAGCCGCTTTTGATTTAACACGCCAACTCGTTTTAGAAGAGGGGCTATTGGTTGGTCCATCAAGTGGTTTAATTTTATCAGGAGCAATCGAGTATTCTAAAAAATTAACGAAACCGTCGAACATTGTTGTGGTATTTCCAGATTCAGGAAAATCATACTTAAGTAAAGCCTTTAACGATAAATGGATGGTCGATAATGGTTTATTAACGGCTGAGCAAATCAAAAAATCATTCAATATAGAAATTAAAGCAGAAGACGAACTTAAAAATAGATAATGAGATCAAAGACATAGAAAAGAGAACTCACATGAAAACAACAAAGCCAAATTTAAAATTCAATACAAGAGCTATTCATGCAGGACAATCACCAGATCCATCGACTGGCGCGATTATGACTCCGGTTTACTTAACATCAACTTATGTACAAGAATCTCCAGGAGTTCACAAAGGTTGGGAATATTCACGCACGCATAACCCAACTCGTAAAGCTTATGAAGATTGCATCGCCAGTTTAGAAAATGGTCAATACGGTTTTGCTTTTGCTAGTGGTTGTGCTGCGACAACAACAGTGATGCATTTGTTAAATTCAGGCGATCACGTGATTGCGATGGACGATATGTACGGCGGAACATTTCGCTTATTCGATAAAGTTTTAAAACACCATGGATTATCATTTTCTTTTGTTGATTTAACAGACGTAAAAAATATTGAAAAATCAATTCAACCAACAACTAAAATGATTTGGATTGAAACACCAACTAATCCAACTTTGAAGTTAGCTGATATTAAAAAAATATCTGAGATCGCGGCTCAAAAAAATATTCTAGTCGTTGTTGATAACACGTTTATGTCGCCATACTTTCAACGTCCACTCGATTTAGGTGCCAATATTGTTGTTCACTCGGCGACTAAATATATTGGTGGCCATAGTGATGTTGTTGGTGGGGTTGCGGTTACATCTGATCAAAAAATTGCAGAGAGACTAGCGTTTTTAAGTAACTCAATGGGTGGTGTTCAAGGAGCATTTGATTCGTTTTTAGCATTAAGAAGTTTAAAAACTTTGCCGTTGCGTATGAAAGCACACGCTGAAAACGCTCAAAAGATTGCTGAGTATTTAGAAAAACACCCACTTGTGGAAAAAATTATTTACCCAGGATTAAAATCACATCCACAACATGAGCTAGCGAAACAACAAATGTCTGGCTTTGGTGGAATGATTACCTTTTTTATTAAAGGCGGAATGGATGCTGCTCGTAAGTTTTTAGAGTCAGTCGAGATATTTGCTTTGGCTGAATCTTTGGGTGGTGTTGAGTCTTTGATCGAACATCCGGCAATTATGACTCATGCATCTGTCCCACCAGAGCAAAGAAAAGCACTAGGAATTGATGATTCTTTAATCAGATTATCTGTTGGGGTCGAAGATCTTACTGATTTGTTAGCAGATTTAGACCAAGCATTTAATAAAGTGAACTCTTAAAGGGTTAAATCTTGGATATTTTTAGCGAAAGTATCCAAGATTTGTTGACTTAAATCGCGTGAATAGCTAATTTTCAATTTCACTTTTATTTCTATTGATGGCCAGGTAGCTCAGTCGGTAGAGCAGAGGACTGAAAATCCTTGTGTCGGCGGTTCAATTCCGTCTCTGGCCACCATTTTTTATCTAGTTTTGAAATAGAACAATTCATTTTCTTTTTAAAGAATAGCCTTCGAGTAATTTTTAAAAGAATCGTTAGTTTGGCGGTTCATCGAAAATGGCTTTAGAAATTTGGTTTAAATCCAAATAGCATGTGTTTTCATTCGAAAACAAGTACTCGAATTCATTTTCTAATTTTTGAATTGTCTCCAGGTCATCTATTTTAATACGAGTTTCATAGTTTTTATAAAAGCCCATTTTTGTAAAATTCAGAGAGCCTAAATAGGCTAGCGAGTGGTCAACCAAATACATCTTGGCATGCGTGAAGTAGTAATCGGAATTAAAACTTGTTGCATCTGAATATGGAGTCTTTGTAATCGAAAAATTTAGTGAATGTTGATACGTGTATGTGAAAATTCGAATTGATTTAATAAAGTAATGGATTACTCCTAAAAATGGTATTGTAAGAAGTGTGTACAAGTAGTTGTGGAATTTGTGTGAATAACCATAGATGAACACAGTTAAAGCAGTAAAATATAAAAAATATAATACGTTCAAGCCAATTTTTCTTAACTTTTGTTTTTTTAAATTTATATGGCGGACTTGCTGAATTAGTTTTTTGAAAATATCTATTCGCTTAAATTCTTTATTTGAAAAATCATCACTTATAATAAGAGATACTTCAATATTTTGTTTTGCCTTCTCGACAAGTAAATCGACAAATTCTGCCGATATATAAGGAGAGACTATTTTGATAGACTTTGTTGCTGTTTCAATACACTTAAGGACTCTTTCGCCGGCTTTTCTTCCGACATATAGTTCGCCTGTATTTATAATCGTGTCTTTAAGCATTAGTATTACCACATTTCAGATAAACAGTGTTCAGTAAAGAGAAAAAGATTTCTTTTTTATTTTACCTTACTCGATTTGCTTTTTCCAGTGCTCTGATAGCATATCTGGTACTATTTCCTACTCCTCAATAACACCATCTTCAACTAATGACTTTAAGAGCGTCGAGGCTTTATTTAGATCAATACCAAATGCATTTCTGATACTTTCATTGTCAATTGTGCCCTCCATAATTAACAGGATTACGACAGTAAATTTTTTTTCTTCTGGAGAATACGCCTCTCGTACTTATTTAAAGCGTCTAACTTTGAGACGTTTTCAGTCAATTGTTGGCATCTATATGTTAATGAGCATTATAACGCTTTAAAAGCCTTCTGGGTGTTCTATTTGTTAGGACTGAATTTTGAATACATCAATGAGCTGAATCCTACTATTTTTTGTACGTACCTGGAGGACTAATGGTTTTTTCTCGCCAAATCATAGCATTGCTTTTTGTTGCGTTGTCTATTGTTGGTTTTAATTCCACAAGCTTTGCAGCAGAACAGTGTCACCAATTATTTAGTTATAAAACGACGACTCACGTTAGATTAAATAAAGAATCCAAAGGTATTCTTTTACAAAAAGAGGCTCCATTAAGTGATCGCTCGGCGACAGTCGAGCTTTTAGCTAAATTTGCCTCTGATCATAAGCTTTCATATCGTTGGCATGAGTTCGGACCAGCAGATCGAAAAGTAAAGCGACTCGTTGTTGCAATCGATATTAATGATCAAAATGTTATGAAAGCTTATCGCGAGCTTTTTAATATTAATAAGCAGTCAATTAAAGGCGAAAAAGAATCAGGCACATTAGTTATTGAACAAACTTGGGAAGATCCGAAAAGTCCCGAGCATTATGTTTATACATATATTAGATCAAGTAGTGATCTCAATGAAAGTGTTTATAGATGGGGTAGAAAAGATCTCAATCTAGAAAGATCTTTTCAATATATTAAAGACCATGTTCAAAACAAAAAAGGTCTCATTGGTTTTGGCCATCTTATAGAATTAAATTCAGCTGAAGCACAAAATGTAAAAATATTTTTAGATAATTCCGATCAACGTGGACCGTGTAAAAGTACAAACTGCGTGGCTTGGCTTACAGGAACAGAGCTTGGCAAAACTAGCAAAACAGCGACAGAAGAAGAAAGACAGTATTTATTTACTGAGTTAGGTATTTCAAGAACGATTGCTCCGTTTGAAATTTCGAGACGATTGGTTCATGCCTCTAACGAACGCCACGGAGCTATGGTGGCTTTTGTTGATGGTCAGCGCGGATTAGAATCATTTAACAAAGAATTTGATCAAAATCTTATTCCTGAACCAAAAATTCCGTATGCGAGCATTTTAAAAAATTACAAAACTGCAAATCCCGCAGAAGCAGCTATCTCTCATATTCAAGATGGTGAAAAAATATTTATTCCGATAGCTGCAGGAGCAAGCCCAGAAGCTATCGATGCATTAATTGAAAGATCGCAAAAATTAGCAAAAGGTGTTGATGTCCATATGCTGGTTAATGGTATCAGTGCTCAAACTCTTAGAAAAGGTGTTGAAACAACTGATGGTAAATTCAGAGTACACGCTTTATTTTTAGGTGGTAATCTTAGAGAACTTCACAAAGAAAAAAAGGTTTCAGTTATACCAGGAAATTTGTCTGATTTCACACGTACAATGAGAGATCAAACACAAAATCAATTTCATTACGATACTATTGTTGTTCGAGTCTCGCCTGCAAATGCACAAGGTTTTCACAGTTTGGGGCCAAATCACGATATGATCATGACAATCTTACGTGACAGACCAAATATTAAAATTCTCGCAGAGGTAAATCCAAATATTCCATTTACAACTGGTGATAACTTTATTCATAAATCTAAAATCACAGCGATGTTTAATTCAAAAACTGAGCTAGCAGGTCCAACAACAATACCCGCTAATGAAGTTGATACTAAAATTGGTCTACAGATAGGTCATTTGATCGAAACTGGTGCGACTCTACAGATTGGGATTGGTAATATCTTTGGAGCAGTTCCTGAAGGGTTAAAAAAAGCTGGCAAATCAAATATTAAAATTTCGACTGAAATGTTTGGCGATCATATGATGCAAATGATGAATGATGGAATTGCTACAACAGCTGAAGCGGGCTTTGCGTTTGGTAGTGGAAATCTTTATAAATGGCTTAATCAAAACGAAAAAGTTCAATTTGTATCAACGGAATATGCGAACTCACCAGGACGAGTTGCACAAACTCCAAAGTTTCATGCTGTTAACACAGCTTTACAAGTAGATTTGTATGGTCAAGTTAATGCAACGATGGGACCAGACGGTCGTATATCAAGCCCAGGTGGTCAAGTTGAATTTATGTCAGGAGCAGCTCGATCTGAAGGTGGTAAAGCAATAATAGCCATACGATCAACTGCGAAAAATGAAACGATATCTTCGATCTCATTAAACTTATATAAAGGTCCAATTACGACGCCTCACGAAAGTGTTACTCATGTCGTAACTGAATATGGTGTTGCTGAGTTGCGCGGTAAAAACGAAAGACAACGTGCAATTTCGTTGATCAATATAGCTCATCCAAAGTTTAGAAAACAGTTAGCTGATGAAGCTTTAAATGCAGGTCTATTAACTGAGTTAGATTTAAATCAGGTGGTTTTATGATGAGCAAATTAAATTTTATAGCAGCACTGGGCTTTGTTTTACATGTAAACACATTTGCTTACGCTCAGAATCAATGTGGTGATATTTTTCGTTCAGAAAATTCAATCATTTCACAACTAGAAAACACTTCTATCGCTATTGGTTCAGTTGAAGTCAGTAGAAAAAGAATACCAACTATGCTAGTCAATAAGCAGTCTGTTGATTCACTTAAAGAAATCTACAATCGTTCTTTAGGAATCGTTGTGGCACATCAAAAGGGATATAAAAACGATCATGGATTGCTTCGTTTGGGTGATTACTTTATTGATCGCGATATTCCAGGTTATAGAAACCGCGGCGAAATTAATACGACAGGGATATCTTGGGCACCAGTAAGAGAATATACTCAATATGCTTATGGTAAACAGGGTGGTTACAATCGCGTTGAAGTTCTTTTTGAATTGTCTGCATCTGAATACGAAACTGCAATGATGTATCAAAAAATGCGTCGTGCAGCGATCATTAGACCTGATTTTACATTCGGTGGTGATAATAATCCCAAAGAAGTGAACAACAGATTAACTGATTGTGGAGAAATATGTTTTTCGTTTAGCACAGGGTCAGCAACGCGAGCGCAAGAACAGTCAATACGCAGAAAAATTCAAACATATAAAATTACGAATGTAGATGCGCTGATGAGTACTGCTGATATCGTCCAGTACATTGATGCAGTTAAAAATTATCTTAATAAAAGTGGATTGCAAGGATTTGAGCTTACACCTGATCTTAGTTTGAAATTTGAAGTACCAAGTACAGTTAAAAATTTGAACTTAGACCAAACGGCACAGAAAGATTTATTAAATTGGATTGCTGGATTGCAAATAACAACTGAATACAGACAGTTGTTAGAGCTGCTACAAATTAATAACTCATCAGACTATTCGAGTGTAAGAAGTCCTCGTGCCAGTGCAGTTCTCATCTATGATGGTCAAACAACAAAAGAAGATTTTCTAAAGCCAGAGTACAAATCAGAAGGCGTTTTTTCAACATGGACAAATCATGGGTTAACAGTTATTCAAAACGGTCAAACGCAAGGTTTGGTTTTAGACAAAATTGTGGATTTTTTCAGATAATTTAAAGCAATAAGTCGGCGTCAAAATCACTACGACCTGAACAAACAAAAGTTACCGTGTTCAAACACTTGCGGTTTTGACCAGACACCTTTAATAGCCGAATTTATAAAATGCTCTTTGGCATTTCCTTTAGTGATGATCGTTATTTTTTTGTTTTTTGCAATGATGCTTAATTGATTTAAGACATGTGCATAAGTTTCTTCGTTAAAGGGGTCAAATAAATAATAAACTTCGGCTTCGGGAATTAAAAAATCTTTTGCTGATAGATCTTGTGATAGAAAATGCACATGTGAATTCATGTTCAGCGCTTGGCTGGCATGATCAGCAAAGTCGACACGCTGTTTAACGAATTCATATCCTGTAAACTGAATATCAGGGCGCAACAGTCCCAACACTAAACCCACGCGACCAAACCCAGATCCCAAATCAATAAAACGTGAACCCTTATTCATTTTCAAATAACGTAATGCCAAAAGAATAGTCGTGTAACTTGATTGCACTGTCGAACCACTACCTTGATACAAGCGTTCATGGTTGGGGTTTGTTGTTTCTATACCGTCTTCAGATGTATATTCAAAATTAAAAAAATCATCTATCAGATCAAAGGCTCTATAAAGCGAATAACCAAGAGACTGGCCTTTATCCTGTTTAGATAAGACGAGTTGATATTCGAATTCAAATAAGTCTGACATGAGTTTAATAGTTTGTTCAGCAAAAATTTTATTATCTGGAAATTTCAAAGTTTTTGCATAATCAAGAGTTGATTTTTGCATTTTAACTGCAAAATTTTTATATGATTCAATATTTTGTATCGAAGTATCCATTAATGATGCATGAAAAAATAAAACAGGACTGAGTTCTTCTTTAAAAAATTTTTTAACAAATTCTGAAAAAATCATTTCAAAGGATTTTTTTTTTTGTTCAATCCAATGTTGCTCTTGAATGAACTGAAACACGCTTATTAAAAAAGTTGTATCAGCAAATAAATGAGCTAGTTCTTGTGGTTTGTATGATGCACAAATGCTCGACAAGTCTTCGTCTGCGCGCGAAACATCTTGTGTGAGCATTTGAATGAGTTGTTGTTGATGAACTCTCAATATAAATAGGATACATGTAAATGGCTTAGCTACCTAGTAAATTAGTGAAAGTACTGGCTGGCAAAGTAATTTAAGTTCCGCAGCGATCAAATGTAACAGACGTTATGTCACTGCCCTCGGTATAAGTGCCAGAGCCACAACCATTAATTTCTAAAGTTACTGAACCTGTACTAGTGCATGAACCAGACCATGAGCCTTGTGTTGGACAGTTACATGTTGAAGATCCCCATGTGACATTCGTCGGAGAAAATGTACAGACATTGCCAGTTATGTTGTTAGTCACTCTTAGAGTACCACCATTTAAAACACGGTTATATCTTAATGCAGAGGTGACTGTAAGTGCCGATGTTGTTGCTGTTGTTTGATCGTATAGAGTTGTCGAATTTAATACAAACTTACGATTAATTCCATAATTGGCATAACTATAGGTACGGGTAGCGCTCGAAGAACCGCTTAGCCATGTCATCACTTGGCCTATAGAACCAGTTGGTTTAGTCACATAGAGAGTGGCATTGCGACGACCGGTCATTGTAAAGTTCGGAGTTCTTGTGATCGTATCGTTGTTTGATCCCATTTGACAGTTTGTGCTTGATCCACCCCAAACTAAAGAAACTGATCCATTAAAAGTAGCGGTTCCGACAGTACAGCCACTGAAAGTTCGAGTGATCGTATTAGACGAGCAAGTAGAAAATGTTCCAGAGCTGCAAGATGCAGCGACCGCTGTTGGATTTAATGAATCGATGAAGGTTTCTAATTTAGTAGACGGGACGTATTTAGCATACATCTTATCAAAAGATTTTTGATAACCTGCCAAGTTTCCAGTTGAAGCACCACTAGATTCATCAATTGAAGCCATAACATCACCAACTTGCTGAGCTGTTTCTTCAATAATTGAAGCCGAAGAAACCTCATCATCTAGAATAGGAGTACAACTCGGTAATACTAAAAAAGCGATAACTATGAAGTACAAACTGCGTTTCATATTGAGACTCTCTTTGTGGTTAGGCGATGCCTGTTAAGCCAGTAGCTTAAATTTTAACTTATACTGAGTATCAAAACCAGTAAAAAACGTAATTGCTATTTACTCAAGATTAAGCTTAATTGTAAACGTTTATGACACATCCGCAAAATATAGCCGCTTTATCTTGGAATCAAGCTTTTAACTTAAGTGTGTTTCATGTTGATCATCGAGGCTTAGCGAATTTTTATACGTATTTCAATTTGATGCAAGAAGCAGCAATGCAGCATGCACATCATAACAAATTTGGCCTTGATAAAATGAGATCTGAAAATAAAATTTGGGTCGTGACTCGTTTTGAATTACAGCTCAGTGAACAACTCGCTTGGGGTGATGATATAGAAATTGAGACTTGGTCGCGTGGCCTGATTGGAGCAACTGCTCATCGTGAATTTAGTCTTTATAAGTTTGCAAATCCTGGTGAAAAAAAATTGATTGGCCGTGCTTGCTCAATTTGGGTTCCAATAGATTTGCAACTCAGAACTGTAACATCAATTAATCCGCAAGACTTAGCACATGTTTCTTTAAAAGAAAAAACACACGAGATCAAACCTCGTAAAATTGAATTTGAAGAAAAACTTTTTCAAAGTGTAAATCAGCTTACAGCTAAACCATCAGATATAGATTTAAATCAGCATGTTAATAATGCTAAATACGTCCAATGGATTTATGACTCTATTGCTATGAATGAGCACGGCGAATTACCTAAAAATGGTTTTTCTATTAACTATATTTCTGAAGTCAATTTAGCAGAAAATATTCAAATTATGCGACATGGATTTAAGTTTGCTGGTGTAAAAGCAAGTGGCAAACCTGCTTTTACAGCTGAATTTTTTTAGTGTTCGTCTGGCTTATCTTTGTTCATATCAAAGAGTGGAGCATTGGGGTCTACGTAATTTTTAAAATCTGCTTCGCGATCTGTAAATGGTGGAAATGTTGCATTAGTTGGTCCTAACACATCTACTGTTGAACCAGAGTACGCTAGTACATTCAGTGGCATATCTTTGCAATCAGATGTAACATTTTCTAGAGCAAGATATTTAAGTTCATATTTCATATTATCTTGGGCATTCTCATCAAAATTCGGAAATAAATTTGGTCCACCACCAGCTTCTTCAAGTAGAATTGGTAATTTACCAATCATAACGCCGTAGAGCGCAGCTTTGGGATATATGCCATGCGATCCAGCAGCTGCAACTGCGTGCAAGCGACCGTTAAGTTGTTTTGTGTCTGGCCAATTGACAAAAACACGTCCAGTGTTCCAGCTTTGAATAATACTGTGGTTAGAATCCAGCTGTGCCATTGTTTGGCTTGCTAAGTGGGCGCCGTAGAATGCATAGAGTGGTTGCTTTGAATATCCACGCAATACAACGGTTAAGCTTTCACGATCTAGAATATGTGCTGCTGCGACGTCTTTGTTTTGAGTTCCATTTTTTGGATCGTAGGGATAAAAGAAATGATAATTGATATAGATTTCATTCCACTTTTTATTTTCCATAACTGAATAATAAACTGTTAAGTGGTCGCGACTAGTTCGAGACTTCATTTTGGTGTCCGATGAATTGTCCAAACCTGATTTCATAACAGAGTCGGCATGTCCGTAATACGGTAAAACTTTATCGATATCTTTAAATAAAAATTCTGCAGAAAAATCAGTTTTAAGTTTTGGTCCTGTAAAAAACGAAAAAAATCCGCCAGATGGTTTAATAAAACCGGATTTATTTGTTAAGTAAAAAGGCTCATCTGCTAAATCTGGGTCAGTGTCTACTTTATTAAAAACATACTCGAGTGATGATGGAAAATAGCGCTCATCTTTGTGCATTTGTAAGACAGGAGCGTATTTTTTAGCAAGGTCATTTTTTTCTTCAGGTGATAAAGTATTTTCTGCTTTAGTTATCGAGAATACTTTTTGCTTCCAAAAAACTGTTCCATCTTTACTAAGCTCGAAGTTATAAACCCCAGTATAGCTAACAGGAATTTCAATTAAACGAGGCTCTTTAATTTCTTTATCAGCTAAAATTGAAATAACCGTAGGAATACCTTTATACTGAAAGTCTTTAGTCGAAGTATCAATAAACGTTACATTAACATCAAAAGTACCGTCTTTGATTTCAAAAATTTCCGCAAAGTGATCTAAATTAACACGAATGCGGTTTGAGTTATTTTCTAATATAGTAAATAAAGGCTTATTACCTGCTGAAACTGGGCATTGATTAGCGGTGTTGACCTGTGCTGGCAGACGAGGATTTTTTTGTTTAAATTGCGCACAAGCACTTAAGAACACCAACGAAAGAATAAATATTTTTTTCATATAGATATATTGTTATATGAAATGCAATTGAGCAAAAGACCAGAATTTCTGGATAAAAGTCTGTATTAAAATCAAAGGGCGCTTGTTATGACAATTGAGCAATAAAACTAATGTTGCGACCTGCATTTTCTTTTTCACGTCTGTAAGAGTGAAATAGGGGTGATGTGACGGTGTCTATTTTTAATAGATCCACAGAGTATGGGTTGTGTTTAAAAAAAGATTTAAGCTCTAAATCTATAATAGAGAGTAAGTTGATTTTATACTTACCATCGTCGATAGGCATGAAATTTGTTTTTTGATCAAAAGATAAATTATACGTGCGCGCTCTTTTTAAAAGTAAATTATAGGCGTCATCTTTAACCTCAAAACTATCTTGTAAAATATGAGGACCGATAAAAAAATGTGGATTCTTTAAAGAAATTGTTTTGAGAGACTCTGTCGTAACCTGATTCTCGATTCCACGCCAACCAGCGTGAACAGAAAGTATAGTAGAGGTAGCTTCATCAAAAGCCAATATTGGCATGCAGTCTGCGGTTTTTATTAATATAGCTTTATTTTTACTTAATGAGTAATGAGCATCGGCAATTTGTAGTTCGGTGTTGTGGTCTGCATCGACACAAATATTTGAATGTGTTTGCTTGATCTCATAAAAAGATAAACTCGAATAATATTTTTTTAAAGCATCGACGCTAACATTTTTTTTGCCGAAAAAAATTAAATACTTTGAACCAATATTTTTATAAAAACCATATTCATTTTCAAGCCAAGTTGTCATAAAACTTAAATCCCCAAGATCGAATTGTTTCTAAATCACTATTTGGCCAAAGCGTTTTAAAATTTAGTTTTTCCTGTGTTTTTGGATGAATAAAGCCCAGCTCGCTTGCATGTAAAAAAAACCGATTAATTTTGAGCTCGTTCAGTTTCTTTTGAGAAAATCCATACAGCAGATCACCTGTTAACACATGACCGAGTTCAGACATATGAACTCTGATTTGATGAGTGCGGCCTGTTTCAAGACGTAATTCGACAAGTGATTTGTTTTGCGATAACTCAAGCAAACGATAATGGGTAACAGCCCACTTACCTGTAGAAAAATCAGGTTCAAACTTGGTCTTAATTTTTCCATTTTCTTTAACAGAAGCATAGCGTTTACGGTCTGTTGGGTGTCGTGCTAAGTATGACGAAACAGAGCCTTTGGGTTGTTTTAAATTTCCTTCGACAACGGCGTAATATAAGCGATGTGTAGTTTTGTTTTTAAATTGTTGTGCTAGATGTTCATGAGCTTGGTCGTTTTTCGCAATAACTAATAATCCGCTAGTTTCTTTGTCGATTCGGTGAACTATGCCTGGACGCATTTCGTTTTTCATCGAAAGTTGCTGCGTATGATTTAAAAGCGCGTTGACCAAAGTGTCTTGCTCGTGCCCGGCGGCCGGATGAACAACTAAGCCGGCAGGTTTATTAACAACGATAAGATCAGTATCTTCAAAAACGATATCGAGACTAAAATCATAGGGCTTTAAATCTGTTGGCTCAGCACTTGGTAAAACTATGCTAATTTCATCATTAAATTTTACAGAATAAGAGGGCTTGCTTATTAAGCCATTAACTTTAATGTGACCATTTTCAATTAAGATTTGAATATGACTTCTGGTTATACTTGCCGCGGTCAGCGTTGGATGAACTTGTAAAAGTTTATCAAGTCTCAGGCCCGACAATTCATGAGTGACGATAATAATGTTATTTTCGTTTTGGTTGCTCAACTCTTTGTTTGTACAACTTCATGTAAGAATCAGCAACTTGCTTTTCGTTTAAACCCAAAGTTTTAGCCATTTGGACAACATAACCACGGACATAAACAGGTGCTGGCAAATTTTCTGGTTCCATACGCTCTAGAGCAGCAATATACCATGGATTTACTTTTGTTTTTTCGTGCAAGAGTTCAAATGAGTACTGTTTATATTCACGAACTTTTTTTAGCAGATCGCCAGTCCATTCTTGTGCTGATTGAATCTCAGTTTCAAGAGCTTCGTTTTTGTTATATTCAGGAGTATCAACAACTGTTTTAGAAGGGCCAACTTTTTCTAAAATACTGTTTTCGTTGAAGAGTTCTTCGCTGGCTTTTTTAATTGAGTCTAAAGATAGATCTGAATTTGAAAATGACTTCGACTGCAATCTACGATCGTAAAGATTGCGATAAGATTGATTGCCTAAAACTGCATATGCTTCTTCAATTAAATTTCTTAATGATTTAGCTTCGTCTTCAGTAAAGACACTATATAAAGCTGCATTTTGCGGTGAATATGTTCTCTTCGCTTTTTCATAAGCTAAAGTCATTTCATGCTGACTCGCTGTCGGCGCAATCTCAAGAACTTCGTAATAATTGTTTTTAACTTCAGTCATCATCTCTTTAATCTTAAATCTGCAAAAATAAGGGATCAATGTTTTGTTTTATATTTCTTTAAAAAAAATGGCATGCCTCAGTTTAAACCATGGCTTTTTTATCTTGAGACATGAAAAAATATTTCTTTTTCTTGACAACAAAAGCCTAATTTTTAGTTCAAAAAAACAAAGCTTTATTTGAACCTAGTATATAAAACCGATTGATTTTATAGCGGTTGGTATTTGATGCCGTTTAGATTTTCTTCAGCCTCTGAAGCGCGTATATACAGAGGTAAAAGTGACGACCAATGTTGTTTTTCGACCGTTAGAAAGGGTTGTATAAATTGACAAACTTTCGCCGTTGGATAATCAAGAATATTATTGTTACGACTAAATAAATGCGAAAATTTTGACTCTAAATAGTTTTGATAGGCAGCAAACGCATCGCCAATAAATAAGTGATTAGATTGAACTTCGTCACCTAGACTTTGGACCCGAACAACTTTAGCAGGTGTCAGAATTTCGAGTTTCTTTTGAACAAACTGAAAGCGTGCAAAATAAATCATATTCTTGAAAGCATTAATACCGCACACAAAGGGTTGCTGTTCAGCAATATGGAACTGATTAGTAAGCGCTAAATTTGTTAAGCTATCAATGCCGTAACATGGTTTGTTGTGGATATAAGAAAGAGTTTTAATTGTATTAACACTAATTCTGATTCCAGTGAAACTGCCGGGGCCCAAGCCTGAACCAAAAATATCAATTTCTTTTAAGGATAAATTTGCTTTATCAAGGCAACTCGTAATGAGTCCGTTTAAGCTATCAGAATGAGAGTTTTGACGAAAAAGCTCTTCATAAGAGAGCAATTGGCCATTGTTATGAATGGCCACGCTGCCAAGTAAGGTGCTCGTGTCACAGTACAGTGAAATCATTGATTAGGCTTTAAATAAAAACTTAGTAATGTCGTTAAATATTGATAGCAACATTAAACCCATTAACAGTGCAAAACCAATTTGATGAGCAATTTCAAGTTTGCGCCCACTCAATGGCGAGCCTTTAACGATTTCAATCGCATAAAACACAAGGTGACCACCATCTAAAACAGGCACAGGCAACAAGTTCAATATGAATAAGCTGATCGAAAGTATACCCATCGTGTATAAAAATGATTGCAGTCCCATCGCAAAAGAATCTTTAGCGGCTTTGCCAATAGAAATCATACCACCGATGTTTTTGTGTGAAACCTCACCTTGAAACAATCGAACAAAAGACAGTACAGTCATTGTTGAAATATCCCAAGAGCGATTAAAGCCTTTTGCTGTGGCTGCAAACAAAGAGCTTTCAGCAACTTTAATTAATTCTGGCTGTGAAATATTAGCCATTGGTAAAATGCCAATTGTGAAACGTTTTTCTTCTTTACCTTGAAAAGTCATTTGTGAAGTCATCAGCGGAGTAATTTTTTTAACGACTTCAGTGCCCTCTCGCAGAATTTTAAAATCTAAAGCATCTTTGCCATCATAACTTTTAACAGTGTTGAGAACGTCTTCCCATTTATTCATCGGAACATTGTTAATTGCTAAAATTTTATCATACTGTTTTAAATCAGCTTTAGCTGCAGGTGATTCTGGTACAATTTGTTCTAAATAAAGCTCAGAGCTTTCTAAGCCAAACTCATCGACCGATTTAAAAGAAACATTATTACCCAACTCAAGTTTTAAATTTACAATTTCTTTTTTTTGAGTGGCTTGATTGAATCTTTCTAAAACAACATCAGAGCCCTTTGTTTGCAATAGGCGGTTAAGATCATTCCATGATTGTACTTTTTTGTCTGAAATTTTAGTAATTTCATCTCCGGTACGTAACCCTAACTTGTATGCAGCCGAATCAATCTTAACAGCAACTAAAGAACCTTTTGTAAACGGCAAAATACCATCTACAGAGCCGATTGTTTTGTTTAAAGTAAATAAATTCGGATTAGGAATTGAAATCACTTCGGTTGTAATTGTTCGAGGTTGTTCACCATCTTGTTGAACAGTGAGTTGAACTTTTTGACCTTGGTATTGATTAAGTTCAGTTTGAAATTCTTCAAAACTTCTGACTTTTTTATCATTTACATTAAGAACTAAATCTTGGGATTTTAACCCAAACTTTTCAGCTATTGATCCGACAGTTACTTCAGCAATGCGAGCTGCACGTGTTTCTTCACCTGTGTATGCGATAAAGCCAAAAACCAAAATAGCAAAAAAGAAATTCATCAAAGGCCCAGCGAGAACAATCGCAATTCTTTGCCAAACGTTTTTATGTGTGAATGAAACGCCTTTATCTTCTTCAGAGATGCCTTCGGCTGATTGTTCGCCAAACATTTTGACATAACCACCAAGAGGAATGAGTGATAGACAATAAACGGTATCACCCTTTTTGTAGCTAATGAGTTTTTTGCCGAAACCTAGCGAGAAAACTTCAACACGTACTCCACATGCTCGAGCGACTAAGAAGTGACCAAGTTCATGAACGAATACAAGTATGCCTAGTAAAATCGTAAAGGGGACAAGGTTTTCGTAAATAGTGTTTAAAATAGACATAGATGTGCCTCTTTCTTCAATCCACACTAGTCTAGCATATCCGCGAACTAACGTTAAGGGGCTGTCATTATTTAAGACTAAAGACTATACAGATTTGCAGCATAATAAAACAGAGGTGCTGCCATAAGAATACCGTCTAATCGATCTAATAAGCCGCCATGACCAGGCATAATAGATCCTGAATCTTTGACGCCTGATACACGTTTGATTAAAGACTCAAAGAAATCGCCTACTTGGCCTAGAAAACCGCCGAATACGCCGCAAAACGCCAATAACCAGAGTGGTGTGCCTGGCAAAACATATGAAAAACTAAGGGCCGCGATCATAGAAAAAAACAATCCGCCGATAGCCCCTTGAACGCTTTTGTTAGGGGATAAACTAGGTGCTATTTTGGTTTTACCCATAGTCACGCCAAATATATATGCGCCGATATCACCGGCAAAAATAACAGTTAATAAACAAAAAAACCATTGTAAGCCATTATCAGGTTTAAGCACTAGCCAAGCGACCGTAGCAGGAATTAAAGCCGTGTAAATAGAACCAAGACAAAACAAAGAAACAAAGTTTAAAATGGATTGTAAATCATTAAACTGTTTGTGCAGTAAAACACCATACAAAACACTCACTGAAAAGCTTGTAATAATTAATAGAATCGCTAATGGTTTTAATCCATCATAGGTTAGCAGTAAAAATAAAACAGAGTTAAAAAAGACATAAAAATAAATTAACTTTTTAGAAAAATTATTCTTAAAAACCATTCTTGCAAATTCATGCGATCCGCGAATCACAACAAAAGTAATTAATCCATATACGCCAGCAGCTTTATAATTATAGATAACAAACGTTAGGATGATGATTGCAGCTATAGCCGATAAAATTCTAGAAGTTAAGTTCGTCATTTTTAGATTTATTTTCTTTCGGTTTAAAAAGAGACTTAATGGCGCTTTCAACCTTGCCAAAGCGTCGATTACGATTTTTAAAATCCGTGATTGCGCTGTTAAAGTCATTTTCTTTGTAGTCTGGCCATAGTGTATTTGTGAAGTAAAGCTCACTATAAGAAGCTTGCCACATTAAAAAATTCGATAATCGTGATTCACCGCTTGTGCGAATAATGAGATCAGGGTCTGGACAATGTGCTGTCATCATTTTTTTAGAAATCATATCTTCGTTAATTTCAGAAGCTGCAATTTTACCTTGGGCAACTTCGACGGCTAAAGCTTGAACGGCCGAAATAATTTCTTGGCGTGAACCATAGCTAATAGCAAAATTAACTTTTAATCCAGAGCAATGAGCTGTTTTTTGCTTAGCTTCTTCGATTAATTTTTGCGTTTTTTCGGGTAATTTAGAAGTATCACCAATTGTAAAAAATCGGATATTTTCTTTAATTAAATTATCAGTTTCACGAATCAGATATTTTTCAAGAATTCTCATGAGTACAGAGACTTCTTCTTGGGGTCTGTACCAGTTTTCAGTGCTGAACGCGTAAAGTGTTAAGTTTTGTAATCCAAGCTTAGATGCATGAGTAATAATTTTTTTAGCAACTTTTGCGCCTTTAACATGTCCATATGTGCGTGGACGACCTCTGAGCTGAGCCCAGCGGCCATTTCCATCCATAATGATTGCAACATGTTTAAGTTGTGACACTTTAAAGAGCTCGCACGAACTAGATAGTTAAAATTGATTTTTCTTTTTCGTCAGCAGTTTGATCAACTTTTTTAATATAATCATCAGTTAATTTTTGAATGTCAGCTTCAGCTTTTTTGGCTTCATCTTCGCTGATGGCTTTGTCTTTAGATAATTTTTTAACTTCTTCGTTGGCATCACGTCTTGCTAAACGAACAGCAACGCGTGCATCTTCTGCGATTTTTTTAACTTGTTTAGCTAGATCTTTACGGCGCTCTTCAGTTAAATCAGGAACTTTTAAACGTATAACTTTACCATCATTAATTGGAGCCATACCGATATCTGATTTAACTAGTGCTTGTTCAATCTCTTTTAAAACAGATGCTTCCCACGGAGCGATTAAAAATGTTTTAGCATCTGGAGTTGATACAGAAGCGACTTGGTTAAGTGGTGCTAATTGTCCGTAGTAATTTACGCGAACAGCATCAAGCATTGAAACTTGGGCTTTGCCAGTTCTTACTTTCTTGAAATCTTCGATAAGAGCGGCAATAGTTTTTTCCATTTTAGCTTTGGCAGCATTTTTTGAAGTCTCGATCATACAAATTCTCCGTTAAAAAAATATATATTATAGCAATTTGTTGTCTGTTAGTGAACTAAAGTTCCGATATTCTCACCTAAAACAGCTTTTAAAATATTGCCTGGTTTAGCAAGATCAAAAGTCATAATTGGTAACTTGTTATCCATGCAAAGACTAATAGCTGTAGAATCCATAACTTGCAAACCTTGTTTAAGGACGTCGATATAACTAATTTTGTCATATTTTTTAGCATCAGCATGTTTTGTCGGATCCTTGTCGTAAATAGCATCAACCTTAGTGGCTTTCATAAGAACTTCGGCGTTGATTTCCATAGCTCTTAAGGCTGCAGCTGTATCAGTAGTAAAGTATGGATTACCTGTGCCAGCACCAAAAATAACGATACGTCCTTTTTCTAAGTGGCGAATAGCGCGTCTACGAATATAAGGTTCGGCGATTTCGGCCATTTCGATTGCTGATTGAACACGAGTAGGAACGCCAACTTTTTCTAAAGCATCTTGTAACGCAAGAGCATTGATACAAGTTGCAAGCATTCCCATATAATCAGAGCTAGCGCGGTCCATACCTTGTGCAGAAGCAGCTACTCCACGAAAGATATTACCCCCACCAATAACTAAACCAATTTGAACGCCTGTTTCGTGAGTAACTTTAACATCTTCTGCAATTTGTTTGATAACAGTTGCATTGATCCCATGACCTTGCGTTCCTGCTAAAGCTTCACCGCTCAATTTTAAAAGGATTCGTTTATAAACTGGGCTTTTCATATGTGGCCTCCGAAGATGATAAATTTATGTTAAAATGCAACTTTGTAAGCGTAACAGGATAAATGGTCGTACGCAATTACCCAAAAAAAAAGGCCCTCTTTCGAGAGCCTTTTGAAGTCAATTAGTGACCTTTAGTTTGTGCAGCAACTTCTGCTGCGAAATCGACAACTTTTTTCTCGATTCCAGCGCCTAACTCAAAACGTACGAAACGTTTGATTGTTAAATCGCCACCAGCTTTTTTAGAAGCTTCTTTTCCGTATGCAGAAATAGTTAAGTCTGGGTTTTTAACGAAAGGTTGATCTAATAAACAGTTTTCAGCTAAAAACTTACGGATTTGGCCTTCTACGATTTTTTCAATCATTTCTGGTTTTTTGCCAGACTCAAGATTTTTTTGTTTTAAGATTTCTTTTTCTTTAGCAACAACATCAGCGCTAACATCAGCTTGTGATAAAGCCATTGGGTTCATCGCAGCAATGTGCAAGCAAACATCAGAAGCAAAAGTTCTAGCATCTGCAGAAGTTGCAGCTGCAGGTGTTGAAGTCGCAACTTCAATCATAACACCAATTTTACCTTCACCGTGGATGTATGTGTGAACTAAACCATTACCAGTTACTGAGTACTTTTCAGCACGGCGAATAACTAAGTTTTCACCGATAGTTGCGATAGCTTCTTTTAAAGCATCGCCAACTTTAACAGATGGTTTTTTAGAGTAATTTTGTTCAAGAATATTTTCAGTTGTAGCAGCTGTTAAAACGTGAGCTGCAACATCAGATACGAAATTTTTAAAATTATCATTACGAGCAACGAAGTCAGTTTCAGAGTTAACTTCAACTACAGCAGCTGTGTTACCTTGAGTAACAGCATAAACTGCACCTTCAGCAGCAACGCGATCAGCTTTTTTAGCTGCAGCAGATAAACCTTTAACGCGTAACCATTCAACAGCAGCGTCGAAATTACCGTTTGATTCTTCTAAAGCTTTTTTGCAATCCATCATACCCGCGCTTGTTTTTTCGCGAAGTTCTTTAACCATTGAAGCAGAGATAGACATATATTCTCCTAGTTTTATTTGAGTGTATTAATTAATAAATATTAAAAAGACATAAAAAAAGGCTCGAACCGTCTGGCTGAGCCTTTTGTTTTCAAAGACTACTCAGCTGAATCGTCTTTTTTCTCTTCGTTAAGTTCTGCTTCGATCTCAACTAGATCAGCAGTTCCAGCAGCAACTAACTTGCGAGATTTGCTTGATTTAACAACTGCAGGTCCAGCAGATTTTTTAGTATCTTCTTTACCTTTAGGAGCTGGTCCACGCGCACCTTTTTTAGCAGGAGCAGCAGTTTCAACAGCAGCTTCTTTGTTGTCAGACGCTTTGTCAGTTAAAGTGCGGGCTTTTTGTTCCCAAACTTTAGCACCTTCAATGTAAGCATCAGCGATTAAATTAGAAAATAATTTGATAGATCTGATAGCGTCGTCATTACCTGGAATTGGAAAATCAACTAATTCAGGGTTTGAGTTTGTATCAGCAATAGCAACAACTTTGATACCTAATTTTTTAGCTTCTAAAACAGCGATGTGCTCTTTTGGAAGATCAACAACGAACATTACAGAAGGTAATGTTTTCATTTCACGGATACCTTCTAAGTACTCAGTTAATCTGATGTATTCGTTATCTAAACCAGCGCGCTCTTTTTTAGTCAAAAGATTGAAATCACCAGATTCTTTCATTTTGTCAATTTTGCGTAAACGATCGATAGAAGCTTTGATAGTTTCAAAGTTTGTTAACATACCACCTAACCAACGTTTAGTAACAAAGTATTGGCCAGATTTTTTTGCAGCTTCTTGAACTGGTTCGATAGCTTGCTTTTTAGTACCAACCATAATCATTGTTCCACCTTGAGCAGCGATATCTTTTACGAAATCTGCAGCTTGATTAGCGCGAACAACTGTTTTTTGAAGATCGATAATGTGAATACCGCCACGAGCAGTATAAACATAAGGTTTCATTTTTGGGTTCCAGCGTTGTGTTTGGTGACCAAAGTGTACGCCAGCGTCTAACATTTCTTTCATGGTAACTTGTGCCATGTGATAAGCCTTTCTTTTCTGGTTATATCCTCCGGGTAGCAGAGCCCAAGCTGAAAGTGGTCAAGAACGACCGAAATCTCTTAGGTATTTCCAATGCAACCAAATTAAGCATTGGACCAGTTATTACACACCCGTGTGTTTTAGTGAGGACCAGAATTATCACAGGCGTACTGCCGCTGGCAAGCTTGAAATAGGCTCTAGACTGGGGGAATTTGTAAAAATCAGAGCAAAGATTAGTAAAAAACTAGCGACCTGATTGGCCAGAGCCAGGGTTGCCAACGGTGCCACCAGATGTTTTGACTTTTAGACCACCTAAGCGATCAAACTCAACGAGAAAAACAGGTTGTTCGTCAGCAAATAATACCGCATTTTTCTTTTGATAGCCAAGAGCGGGGCTGCAATTGCCGAGGCTTTGATTGTCACAAAGTTCCTTCGTCGGCAGTTTAGGGTACTGACCACAATAAAAATCGTAATCGCTGCGTGAGCTTTTTTGAATAGTTTTTGCACCAAATGTAAACTGAGGAGGACACTCAAATGTTGATATGCAAGTGTACATATTGTCTGAGATTTTTGTGGGTTTGAATCTAAGCGGAGGCTTAGAAATAGCTTTGCACGCCACGTTGGCATCGTAAATTTGTTTTACTTCAGCGCTAGTACCTGGCACTGGTGGTGGCGTTGCTAAACGCGGCTTTAGAGGATCTATATTATAGTTTTTACGCTCACAATCGCGCAAAGGATTGTTTTCTGTGATTTGCATGATTGCTGTTATAGCGCGATAACATTCAGTATTTTTATCATCAGACTTTAAATTTTGACCTGAACATTGATTGAAAAGTAATGGAGCAAGTTTAAACGTGGCTCTTTTTGCGGCTGATTCAGGAGCCCCCTCTGGGCATGAGTCATAATTAATATTAGCCCAATATTTTACAAGATCTTCGTTAGTTCTTAGTGCAAATGACATTTGGGTAAAGATAATCAAAATAAAGAAAATAAAATAATTTTTCATGTGTTCAGAATAAACTATTTTATTGAAAAAAAAGAGGTCTAGTCTTGAATGAACTAGACCATTAAAGCAGGATTTTAGTTTAAATTCACGCGAACATATGGGCTAGCTAGTTTTAACACTTCTTTTAAAGAAGGCACATCTGAAAAAGCTGGAATCATAGCTGTGTCAGCGCAATAAATACGGATTCTAATATCTTTATCATTTATTTTTGAATTAAGCATTAATCCAGAGCTAATTGAGTAGTTAAAACCTTCAGATTTTTTCCTTTTTACGCGATCAGAAGCGTAGCCTTCAACAGTTAGAGTTGTGCCCTTATTCAAACTTATTTTTTGAGCTTCATAACCAGAAACATCTTCAGCCGTAATGCCACAAATATCATTTAAAATGATTTCTTGAGCGGGAATATCAGTTGTAATTAAAAGTTGGCCAGACACAGCTGTTGGCTCTGAAGAGGCAAAAGACTTAATCGAAACGATAGTTAATAATAATGCAGTTAAAAGTGTTTTCATATAGGCAATCTCCTTAGTTATAGAGATTGTTAATGCATGAGGCGTACCCAGTATTTGTCGTTATAAACAAGCACAGTATAGCTGAAGTGCTCTCAGCGTAAGAGCTTTTTCAGTTGTAAAAAACATCGACATTGAGATGTTTCATTTTGAGGAGTCTAATGGCTTCGGCCCAAGCGCATTACGCTTCGGCTGAATGGTCTTTATTTTTTGATTTGCGAGCTTTTTTGACTGCTTTGGCAGGTTTCGATGAAGCTTCAGCGGCGATTGCAGCAAACATGTTTGATGATTCATCAGTTTGCGGTGCTGGCATGAGCTCTTCTTCATCTTCAGCATGCCTCGCTGTGCTTTCGGCTTGTGGTTCAACGATTGCCGGTACAAAACCTAAAGCAGCCAATGTCATCTGAGCTTGTAATGTTGATCCAAGTAAATTTGCAAATCGAGACATCTGAGCAGATGCAATCCAAAGATTACTAACCTTGTTCAGTGTACCGTTTGAATTCATTTTAAGTTCGCCACCTGATAATGGTGATGAAACAAAAATTCTTTCGTTTTTAATAGCTTCGCCCATCTCAGGAAACGCACGCTTAATTTGACGTTTCATTTTCTTTAAAACTTCACCAATGTTTTCAGTTTCTTCTGAAGTGCTCAGATCAATAAAACCAATCCACTGAGAAATTTGGTGAGCTTTTTGCGTTGTTGATACGTCGGCTGCCGTCGCTGTTAAAAAGCGACCAACACATGGGCCTATCGTATCATCAGTTGTGCCATCTAAAACAAACAAATTAGACTTATCGATTGTTTGACCCTCGTGATATAAGTCTAAACAAACTGCCAACCAGTAAGAATCTTTTTTAAGTTTGGCTTTAGCACGAATATTTAAAATATTGTCTGGCAAAATGAGAGCTAAATCACGAACGTTGCCAGTAAAAATGAAATTTTTAGCATGAAACTCTTTGTTGCCATTAACGACAACATGAGTCAGTTGTGGATCTGCTTTTGATCCTTCTTCAGGTTCTGAAAAACCAAATTTGGTAACATGCGATCTTGTCAGAGTCTCGCCTTGGTATTTTTCTTTAAGGAGTTCAACGATTTTGTAAACAGGTAAAGTTAATTCTAATTCTTTTGAATTTAAAAAATAAGAGAACTGATCATAAAACGATGGTGGATTAGAACCAAAACCAACAAAAGATTTAAAGCCAGAAGCTTCGTAAGTTTCAGGATGGTTATCGATTTCATTTTTAATTAATTTTAAACCCAATAAGTTTTCCATTTGATGGATAGCTTTTAAAGATAATTCTGTTGACGGAAAAAATCGTAATCCAGCATCGATAGTTTGGTTTTGAAATAAAGTTGGTCTATTAGATCCACCAGTAAATGGCTCGGCCTCAAGAAGCAAAACATTTTGTGTTTCTTGAGAAATTTGAGTGGCAATTGTTTGGCCCGTTAAGCCGCTTCCGATGATGATATAGTCGTAGATGTGCATATCTATTACGATCAAAAATGTTTGGCTATGTTGCAACAAAAAAGATGACTAAATTAAACTAACGCATTT